>Ga0272443_10000039_pt1 | contig 264456 bp, 237 predicted proteins | sample SSMAcet12_FD_193581 | JGI IMG/M metagenome (GOLD analysis project Ga0272443, IMG submission 193581) | Marine sediment archaeal communities from Little Sippewissett salt marsh, Falmouth, MA, United States - SSM-Acet-12 | ecosystem: Environmental > Aquatic > Marine > Wetlands > Sediment ... | reverse complement strand
CTCCGTTGAACACCATCAATTTGAGGGACGACCACCTTTCCGCCAACCGGGCGGCACGCGAACGCGCTCCCAAATAGCGCAGGAGTGAGCGTGCCGCTCGGGTGGTCGGCCCGTTACCCCATCTACAAGACAACGACCTCACACCTGCACCTGCTCCGCCGGCCGGTGCGGCACCAGCGCGGGCGCGGCGTCGGGCGGCCTGGTGTCCAGCTCCTCGATCATGCCGCGTGCGATCTCGCGCTCGCCCATGATGACGACGTCGGCGCCGAGCGACTTGAGATGCTCGACCTCGGCGTCGGAATGCGCCCGCGCCACGATGTGCAGCGCGGGGTTGGCGGCGCGCGCCTGCTCGACGATCTGCCCGGCCTCGAACGCCTCGGGGATGGCGATGACGAGCGCATGGGCGCCGGCTGGATTGGTTGCGCGCAGCACGTGGCTGGCCGCGGCATTGCCCGTGATGGTCTCGACGCCCTCGTCCTTCAATGGCTTGAGGATGTCGTCCGACGTCTCCACGGCCAGCAAAGCGTGGCCGCGCTGCCGCAGGGCCTCGCCGACCAGCCGGCCGACGCGGCCATAGCCGACGATGATCGTGTGCTCGGTGAGCGCGGTCGCCGGGATCTCGGCCGGCGGCGCCGCGGCCGGCGTGGCTGGATCATTGCGGCGGCGCTCCAGCCGCGGCAGCAGCCAGTCGAGGCCCGCGAACAGCAGCGGATTGAGCATGATCGAGATGATGGCACCGGCCAGGATCAGGTCGCGGCCGGCCTTCGGCAGCAGGTTCGTGGCACCGCCGATCTCGGCGAGGATGAAGGAGAACTCGCCGATCTGGGCAAGACTGGCGGAAATGGTGAGCGCGGTCGAGACCGGATGCCGGAACGCGACCACGATCAGGAACGCGGCGAACGACTTGCCGAACAGGATGATGAAAAGGGTCGCAAGCAGCGGCCAGGGCTCGCGGATGATGCTGGCGGGATCGAACAGCATGCCCGCCGAGACGAAGAACAGCACCGCGAAGGCATCGCGCAGCGGCAGCGATTCCTGTGCGGCGCGCTGGCTCAGCGGCGACTCGCCGAGCATCATGCCGGCGAAGAAGGCGCCGAGCGCCAGCGACACCCCGAACAGCTTGGTCGAGCCGAAGGCGACGCCGAGCGCGATCGCGAGCACCGCCAGCCGAAACAGCTCGCGCGAGCCGGTATGGGCAATGTAGTGCAGGATCCACGGGATCAGCCGGCGGCCGACCACGAGCATCAGCGCCATGAACACGCCGATCTTGACGAAGGTCAGCAGCAGCACGCCCGTGAGCCCGAGGCCGAAGCGTGCCGCCAGCGGATCGGCCGCGACCGCCGCGCCGTCGCCATTCTGCAGGCTGGCGAAGGCCGGGATCAGCACCAGCGCCAGCACCATCGCGAGGTCCTCGACGATCAGCCAGCCGACCGCGATGCGGCCGCGCTCGGTGTCCATCAGCCGCCGCTCCTGCAGCGCGCGCAGCAGCACCACCGTGCTGGCGACCGAGAGCGCGAGGCCGAAGACGAGGCCGCCGCCGAGCGACCATCCCATCGCCCAGCTCAAAGCCATCCCCATCAGGGTCGCCACCGTGATCTGCACGATCGCGCCGGGCACGGCGATGGCGCGCACTGACATCAGATCCTTCAGCGAGAAATGCAGGCCGACACCGAACATCAAGAGGATGATGCCGAGCTCGGCGAGCTCGGTCGCCAACGCCTGGTCGGCGACGAAGCCCGGCGTGAACGGGCCGACGGCGACGCCGGCCAGGAGATAGCCGACCAGCGGCGGGAACCGGAACCGCTGCGCAAGGGCTCCGAAGACGAAGGCCAATCCAAGGCCGGCGACGATGGTCGCAATGAGAGGTGTTTCGTGCGGCATCTCGACTTGTTGCACAGGCGGCCATCAGATGCACCGCGACCAATTGTGGCAGAGTTCCGCCACGCGGATGGGGACGATGCGCGAGGGACAGCCGAAATCTGTGGTGAATGACGCGATCCGTTCCGTATGATCGGCGACGAGCCATCACGGGGTGATCAGACACAATGCCCGCCGATCTCGTCCAGACCTTTCGTGCCTTCGCCTACAACAATGCCTGGGCCAACCATCGCCTGCTGATCGCCTGCGGCGAGCTCAGCGCCGACGACTTCGCGGCTGCGCGCACCGGCTTCTTTCCCAGCCTGCAGAAGACGCTGAACCACATCTACATCATCGACCTGTTCTATATCGACGCGCTGGAAGGCGGCTGGCTCGGCCCGATGGCGTGGCAGAACGAGGTGCCGTTCCCGCGCCTCTCCGACCTCGTGAAGGCGCAGAGCGCGATGGACCGCCGGCTGATCGCGTTCTGCGAGGCGCTGACGCCGGCACGGCTCGACGAGACCGTCCGCATCAACCGCGAGAGCCGGGTGCAAAACGAACGCTGCGACCGGCTGCTGCTGCATCTGTTCCAGCACGATATCCATCACCGCGGCCAGGCCCATGCGATGCTGTCAGCCACATCAACCAAGCCGCCACAACTGGACGAGTTCTTTCCGGCGGACGATGCGGCGCTGCGGACGAAGGATTTCGCCGAACTCGGCTTCAGCGAAGAGAAGGTGTGGCGGAGCTGAACGTGGAGCCCGGATGAGCGCAGCGATATCCGGGATCACACAAACAGCGGCGATGGTCCCGGATGTCGCTGCGCTCATTCGGGCTACGCACTCACTTTCAGCGCGAAGCATCGACCCACGCCTGTCGCGCGAGCCGGTACATGACCTGCCGCCGCAGCGGGCTGCCCTCCTCGACGCGCGGATGATCGAAATCCGAGACTTCGTCCCTGATCATGCCGAGCTTGCGCATGACCTTCTGCGAGGCCGCGTTGGCCGGCGCGGCATAGGCGACGATCTGGTCGAGATTCAGTTTGTCGAAGCCGAAGTCCAGCGCGGCGCGCGCCGCCTCCGTGGCGATGCCCTGCCCCCAGGTGGCGCGCGCGAGCCGCCAGCCGATCTCGACCGCCGGCGTGAACGGTGCGTCGAAGAACACCCTGAATAATCCCGTCGCGCCGAGGAATGCGCCGGTGGCCCGGGACTCGACGACCCAGAAGCAGAAGCCGTGCTCGGCCTGATGCGCGATCTGGAAGTCGATCCATTGGTCACACGCCTCGCGCGTTGGCAGCGCGCGGATGAACTTCATCACCTCCGGATCGGCCGACATCGCCGCAAACGGCGCACGGTCGTCATCGCGCCATTCGCGCAGGGCCAGCCGGTCGGTTGCGAGGATCATGGCGTGTCACTCCTTCCGCGGGCAGACGGATGCCTTGGCGGCGGCACGACAGTCGCGGCCCGTCGCGGCCTCCTCCACCTGCTGCGGCGATTGACAGACGTCGCGGCCTGCGTCAACCTGTCGGTAGGTTGATACGACCTGCCGGTTGCGCCCTCTCCTGGGAATGGTGAACGTATCGAGCCCTTACGGCCTCCCCCTTTGCCCGAGCGACCGGGTCAGCAACGCAGCCACCTGACATGCCTGGTTCGCTCCTGCAGAGGATCAAGCGATGCGCGATTTTCGCGATGCCAAGCTTATGGCGCAGACCCTGCGCGACTCCCTGACTACGAAGTCCATCACCATCAGCCACAGTCAGAGCCTGGAGCTGGTCTCGCGGATGTTCGGCGTGGCCGACTGGAATACGCTGTCGGCGCTGATCAAGAGCGGCGATGGCACCAAGCCGCAGCGAGCACCTGTCATTCAGACCACAACGGTCCGGCGTCCCGCCATTCCGTTGCGCGACCTCGTTCCGTTCCCTGGCGCCACCTACCCGCTGTTTGTCGGGCGCGCCAAGACGATCAATGCGCTGAACGACGCCTTTGCCCGACAGACCGACCTCGTGATTGCACTGCAGAAGCAGCGCGCCGTCGACGAGCCCGGCTTCGCTGACCTGCACGAGATCGGGCTGCGCGCCGACCTAATGGAACTCTCGCCGCTGCCGGATGGCACGCTGAAGGTTCAGGTGCGCATCGGCCGGCGCGTCCTCATCAGAGCGTTCAGCAACGACGGCAGCGCCTATGAGGCGGAGGTGTCCGACATCGCCGAGGACGGGGCTGCCGATGCGCCGGATCTGATCCTGCGCGCCGTGACGCGCTTCGAGCGCTACGCCGCGATCCGCAACAGCCGCATGCCCGAGAGCTGGCCGCCGTTCGGTCAGGGACGACAGCCGGGCACCGTGGCCGACACGATCGCCGCGCAGGTGCTGCTGCCGCTCGCTCACAAATACGAGCTGCTGGCGGTGCTCGATCCGATCAAGCGCCTGGAGCTGGTCGAGGCACTGCTGGACGTCACGGCGCGGCCGCTGTCATCCGCGCTGCAGGCGACACGACAGCGTGCGATCGCAAGCGCGCGCGACCGCCGGCATCGCCATGCCACCCTCGAGCATCTGCTGCTCGCGCTGGTCGATGACGACAGCGCCGCTGCGGTGATGAAGAGCTGCCGTGCCAGCCTGAAGCAGCTGCGGACGAAGACCCTCGCCTATGTCGACACTGATCTCGCCCTCCTCGCGGCCGAGGATGGCGAGATCGCGCAGCCGTCGCCGGCGTTCCTGCGCGTCAGCGACCGTGCCGCGCTGGCCGCCCAGGAGGTCGGCTATCCCATGATCACCGGGGCGAATACGCTGCTCGCGCTGTTTCCGGAGACGCGTAGCCCCGCCGCGCGCCTGCTCGCCGAGCACGGCGTGACCCTGGTGCGCGCCGCCAAGGCGGTGGCCGACGGCGTTGGCAAGGAGGAGGCGTGAGCCGGCGTCGCTCCCCGCCCACGATCGTCATTGCGAGGAGCGAAGCGACGAAGCAATCCAGAGTCGAGCACTCGGCTCTGGATTGCGTCGCTTCGCTCGCAATGACGAGAGTTTCGCAGCCCCGATGAGCGCAGCGATATCCGGGGTCACACGACATGCTGCGATGAACCCGGATGTCGCTGCGCTCATCCGGGCTGCGGCCGAAAGCCGTGGCGACATCCGCGCCTCTCGCTACACCGTCTCGCCGCAGAGATCGACGGGCCCATCCGGCCAGGGTCGTCCGAGCAGTTCGGCGACCATGCCGCCGCGGTAGACCAGGGTTTTCCAAGTGCGGTCCTTGTCGAGAAACCGCATCTCGTTCGTCATCGAGCGATAGCCGCTGGACATGTAGACAGGAGGCTCGAACGCGAACAGGATCGAGAAGGGGATCGATCGCTCGCGCAGGTGCTGATGCGCCCTGCCCATCAGCGCGGACGTGACCCCGTCCGCGCTGATCGACGCCGACCGCCACCTCCCCTACCAGACCAGCCATCACCTCGTCGGAACCGACCTTGATGCGACGCTCGTAGATCGAGAGATGGCCGACAATCCGCTGTGCGAGGCGCAGCAGCACCGTCGCGTCGGGAGGACCGTGCTTGCCGTAGTAAAGACCAAGCTCGTCGGGCGCGCCTTCCGGATAGGCCTCGTTCAGAAGCGCGCGGACATCGGCCTCATACGGATCACCGACCCGGACATGCGAAATCAGGATGAGGTCGGTCATCTTTCGGCTTTCCCCGCAATGACGGAGGATAGCTCATCCGGGCTGCGTGATGGCGGGCTCGGCAAGACGCCGATCACCGTCATTGCGAGGAGCGAAGCGACGAAGCAATCCAGAGTCGAGCACTCGGCCCTGGATTGCGTCGCTTCGCTCGCAATGACGGAGGATGGAGTTTCACTTGAAGCGCTTCCTACTTCGCAGGCTCCAGAATCGACACGTAGTTCGCCACTGCGGCGCCGCCCATGTTGAAGATGCCGCCGAGCTTGGCGTTGGGGAGCTGCATGCCTTCCGGCGCCGTGCCAGTGAGCTGCATGGCGGTCATCACATGCATGGAGACGCCGGTGGCGCCGATCGGGTGGCCCTTGGCCTTCAGGCCGCCGGACGGATTGACCGGCAGCTTGCCGTCCTTGAGCGTCCAGCCCTCTTTGATCGCGCGAGCGCCCTGTCCCCTGGGCGTCAGACCCATTGCTTCGTACTCGATCAGCTCGGCGACCGTGAAGCAGTCATGGGTCTCGACGAAAGAGAGATCGGACAGCGTGACACCGGCCTTCTCCAGCGCGCGCTGCCAGGCCACCGTGCAGCCCTCGAAGGCGAGGATGTCGCGCTTGGACATCGGCAGGAAGTCCTGCGCATGGGCCGTGGCACGGACATTGACCGCCTTGGCGAACGAATTGGCGGTCTCGCTGTCGGTCAGCACCAAAGCGGCGGCGCCGTCCGACACCAGCGAGCAATCGGTGCGCTTCAGGGGGCCGGCGACATACGGGTTCTTCTCGCTCTCGGAGCGGCAGAACTCGAAGCCGAAATCCTTGCGCATCTGCGCATAGGGATTGGCGACGCCGTTCTTGTGGTTCTTGGCGGCGATCAGCGCCAGCGCGTCCGACTGGTCGCCGTATTTCTGGAAATAGCCTTGCGCGATCTTGCCGAACACGCCGGCGAAGCCGCCAACCGTGTCGCCGTCCTCCGGCAGGTAGGACGCCTTGAGCAGGTTCTTGCCGATCTCCGGTCCCGGCGTGCGCGTCATCTGCTCGACGCCGACGACGAGGACGATCTTGGCGGCCCCGGCGGCGATGGCGCGAATGCCCTGGTGCACGGCGGCCGAGCCGGTCGCGCAGGCGTTCTCCACCCGGGTCGCCGGCTTGAAGCGCAGCGCCGGATCGGCCTGCAGCACCAGCGAGGCGGTGAAGTCCTGGGCTGAGAAGCCGGCATTGAAATGGCCGAGCACGATCTCGTCGACGTCCCCGGCCGAAATGCCGGCGTCGGCGATCGCCTCATTGGCGACCTTGACGACGAGGCTCTCGACGGTCTCGGCGTCGAACTTTCCAAACGGCGTATGCGCCCATCCGACGATGCTGGCGGTCATGATCTCTCTCCCGAATATGTTTCCGCCCAGATGGCGACGCGCGCCATCCAGGTCCAGGGCTCAAGTGGCGTTCTCAAGCAACGAACTTACCATCAAGTTCATCCTCGATGTGAATCCGGATGATGTCGTCGAAGCTCTTTTCCTCGGTGGTGAAGCCGAGCTCGCGGGCCCGCTTGGCCTCGAAATTCCGCGGCCAGCCGTCGACGATGCCGACGATGAAGGGATCGGGAACCCGCTTGATGCGATTGGCGACGTTGTCGCCGGCGACGCGCCGGAGCGCGGCGATCTGCTCGCCGACGGTCGCCGACAGGCCGGGCATGGTCAGGTTGCGGCGCGGACCGATCTTCGCGGTGTCCATGGTCGCGGCATGCAGGAGGAAGCCGACCGCCGAGCGCGGGGTGGCGTGCCAATGGCGGACGTCCTCGGACACCGGCAGCACCGCCTCCTTGCCGGCCAGCGGCTCGCGCAGGATGTTGGAGAAGAAGCCGGAGGCCGCCTTGTTGGGCGCGCCGGGGCGGACACAGATGGTGGGCAGGCGGATGCCGACGCCGTCGAAGAAGCCGCGGCGGCTGTAATCGGCCAGCAGCAGCTCGCCGATCGCCTTCTGTGTGCCGTAGCTCAACAGCGGCGCATTGACGAACTCGTCGCCGATGGCGTCGGGGAACGGCGCGCCGAACACCGCGATCGACGAGGTGAAGACCAGCCGCGGCTTGTAGCCGTCACCGATCAACCTGACCGCGTCGAACAGCATCCGGGTGCCGTCGAGATTGATACGGTAGCCCTTGTCGAAATCGAGCTCGGCCTCGCCCGAGACGATGGCGGCGAGGTGGAAGATCACGTCGGGACGATCAGCAACCAGCTTCTCGGCAAAGCCGGCGACCGCGAAATCGCCGGCGATGGTCTCGACCTTGAGGCTGGTGTCCGGCTTCGCCGGCGCGACAATGTCCTGCAGGGTCATGCGGGTGATGGCGGCCTCGCCGAGACGACCGTCGCGGACCAGCCGCTCCACCAGCTTGCGCCCGACCATGCCGGCGGCGCCGAGAACGAGAATATGCAAGGGGATGCTCCTTCAAATGCAACGGTTGGGCGCGGTCTTAACTTCCGTCATTGCGAGCGAAGCGAAGCAATCCAGAAGCATCGGAATGGTTCTGGATTGCTTCGTCGCTTCGCTCCTCGCAATGACGAGAGTTGAGATCCGCGTGAGCAGTCGGCGACACCTTAACCCGGCTCACGGGCAAAGCCGCCCTACTCCTTCACTGCGCCGGTCATCGCCGACACATAATGCTCGACGAAGAAGGCGTAAAGGATCACGAGCGGCAGCGAGCCGACCAGGGCGCCGGCCATCAGCGATCCCCATTTGTAAATGTCGCCGTCGACGAACTCGTTGACGATCGCGACCGGCACGGTCTTGTTCGGGGTCGATTGCAGGAAGGTCAGCGCGTAGATGAACTCGTTCCAGCACAGGGTGAACGAGAAAATGAAGGCCGAGATCAGGCCGGGGACCGCAAGCGGCACCACGATCTTGACCAGGATCTGCCAGCGGCTGGCGCCGTCGATCAGGGCACATTCCTCGAGCTCGAACGGGATCGTCTTGAAGTAGCCCATCAAGAGCCAGGTCGAGAACGGGATCAGCAGGGTCGGATAGACCAGGATCAGCGACAGCGGCGAGTCGAACAGGCCATAGGCCTGGATCACCGAGGCCAACGGGATGAACAGGATCGACGGCGGCACCAAGTACGCGAAGAAGATCAGCACACCCACCGTGTCGGCGCCCTTGAAGCGCAGCCGAACGATGGCATAGGCGGCGAGCACCGAGGCGAAGATCGACAGCGTGGTGGCGCCGACCGCGACATACATCGTGTTCCACAGCCAGCGCGGATATTGCGTCTCGAACAGCAGCTTGGAGATGTGCTTGAAGGTCGGATGCACCACCCAGAACGGGTTGTACTTCTCCATGTCGATCAGCTGCTCGTCGGGTTTGATCGACGTCAGCCCCATCCAGTAGAACGGGAACAGCAGCACCACGAGAATGATGAACAGCGGCAGATAGAGCGTGACCAGCCGCCGCGGCAGCGACTCCAGGTAGCTCATGCCCTCGGATTCGTCGGAGCCGGCCGTGGTGGGTGCCTTGGCTTGCAGCGCGGTGTCGGTCATTGGTCGGATCCTTGCTGCCATTTGCGCCGTTGCATGCCGAACCAGGAAATCGCGATGGCCGCCATCAGGAACGGGATCATGGCGGTGGCGATTGCCGCCCCCTCGCCGAGCCGGCCGGAGATGATGCCGCGCTGATAGCTGAGCGTCGCCATCAGATGGGTGGCATTGACCGGGCCGCCGCGGGTCAGCGCCCAGATCAGCTGGAAGTCGGTGAAGGTGAACAACACCGAGAAGGTCATGACGACGGCGATGATCGGCGTCAGCAGCGGATACGTGATGTAGCGGAAACGCTGCCAGCTGGTGGCGCCGTCGAGCGTTGCGGCCTCATAGAGCGAGGGCGACACGGTCTGCAGGCCGGCCAGCAGAGTGATCGCGACGAACGGCACGCCGCGCCAGATGTTGGCGATGATGACGCTCGCGCGGGCCCAGGAGGTGTCGCCGAGGAAATTGATGTTCTGGGTGATAATGCCGAGCTTGATCAACGACCAGGAGATGATCGAGAACTGCGCGTCATAGATCCACCAGAACGCGATCGCCGACAGCACAGTGGGCACGATGAAGGGGATCAGCACGATCGCGCGGATCATCGCCTTGAACGGCATGTGCCGGTTCAACAGCAGCGCGAGGTAAAGTCCGATGGCAAATTTGATGGCCGAGGCCACGATCGTGTAGAGCAGCGTGTTGAATACCGACAACCAGAAGATCGAATCGTCCCACAGCCATTCGTAGTTCTCGATGCCGACGAAAACGCCGCTGCGGCCGATCTTCTCGTCGGTGAAGCTCATCCAGACGCCCAAGCCCAGCGGATAGGCCAGGAACAGGATCAGGAACGCCGCCGCCGGCAGCATGAACCACAGCGCGATGACGTTGCGGTTGGTCTTGAGCCGCACCCACGCCGAGGGCTCGCCGATGGCCGCAGCCTGAGGCAACGAGGTCTGAATGGTACTCATTTATCCAGCAGCTCCCTTCGAACTGGCGCATGGATGACGCATGCCCGGCGGCGTTCGGGACCGATTGAGCGACTCCGTCATTGCGAGGAGCGAAGCGACGAAGCAATCCAGAGTCGTATGCGCGGCCCTGGATTGCTTCGCTTCGCTCGCAATGACGGTGAGCATGGCGCTAGCGCCTTTGCCCACCCTACACGGTCGAGTCCCGCCCTAGCGGAAGATGCGCTTGGCCGAGCGCTCGGCGCTGGCCATCGCCGTCTTCACGTCCTCGCGGCCGGTGCAGTAGTTCGCGAACATGTCGACCAGCACGAAATCGGCGATCGCAGCCGCGGCCGCTTCGCCGAGCTTGCCGAGTCCGGCCGGCGTGGTGGCGGTTGCCGCAACGTCGCGGTACGGCGTGTTCTTCGGATCGGCCGTCCAGATCGGGTTGGCGTCGTAGCCTTTGAGGAAGTGCGACAGATAACCCTGCGCCGCCTCGATCCACGGGTTGAACTGCTCCGGCTCCAGCATGAAGGCGGTGAACGCCTTGCAGGTCTGCGGGTACTTCGAGAAATTGAAGACCAGGATCGGGAAGCCCAGATGCATCTCGCGGGTCTTGCCGTCGATGCCGGGCGGCAGATGCGCGTGGTTCATGTCCTCGGCGATCTGCGGCGCCTCCTTCTTGGCGGTCACGTAAATCGAGATGCCGTTGACGGTCGCGTAGAGCTGGCCGGCCAGGAACGCCTTGTTGTTGGACGAGTCGTTCCACGATGCCGTGCCCGGCACGAAATTGTCGTACAGGCCCTTGACGTATTCGAGCGCCTTGGCGGTCTCCGGCGAGTTGATGACGACCTTGTTGTCCTTGTCGATCAGATTGCCGCCATGCGCCCACAGCGCCCAGTGCACCCAGCCATTGGCATCGCCCGAGGCGTGGCCGAGCGCCATGCCGCCTGGCGTGCCGTTCTTGTTCATGGCCTTGAAGAACTCGGCCATGCCGGCAAGGTCCTTCGGGAACTGCTTGAAGCCGGCCTTCTCGGCCGCCGAGATGCGATAGTTGATCAGGCCGCCGGTGGCCGCCACCGGGATGCCGATCCACTTGCCGTCGAGCATGCCATAGGCCTTGCCGGAGTCGGTCCAGCCGCCGCACTTCTTGCCGAGGTAGTCGGCGACGTCGGTCATGTCGACGCATTTATTGGAGAACAGGAAGGGCAGCGTGTAGAGGCCCCACACCATGTCGAGCCCCTGCCCTGTATTGGCCGCGACCGAGGCCTTGGGCTGGACATCGTCATAGGATTCGTTGGAGATGTTGATGGTGACGTTGTTGGCCTTCTGGAAGGCGTCGACGATCTTCATGAAGGCCACGTCCTCGGCCTCGACGAAGCGCTTCCAGCGCATCATGTTGACCTTGGCGCCCGGCTCCGGCTTCCAGGGCGAGGTCTGCGCCCAGGCCTTGGCGTAGCCGAGCAGATCCTCGGCCGACATCGTCGCCGCGGCCGCCAGCAAGGTCGCGCCACCCTTGAGCAGAGACCGTCGATCCGTAGGGAAATAAGTCATCTGAAGTTTTCTCCCGTTGAATATTTTGCTTGTTTTGTTTGTTGGCAGTTTCTTGTTCTTTTTATTCGTTCGTTGGTTCGGCCTCGCGCGGCCGGATCAGAGTCTCCGGCCGGTATCCTTGTCGAACAGATGCGCCGCGGACGCACGCGGACGCAAATGGATCTTCGCGCCCGGCACGACCTCGTGGCGGTCGCGGAACACCGCGATGATGTCCTGGGTGCCGATGCGGGCGACGATCTGGGTCTCCGATCCCGTCGGCTCGACGACAACGACCTCGGCCTCGATGCCGTCATCGGCGAGTTCGAGATGCTCGGGCCTGACGCCATAGACCACCGGACGGCCGTTGGACGCGGCCGGCGCGGTCAGCAGTGGCAGCTTGGCGCCATTGTCGGTCTCGACATAGACAGTGCCGTTGGATTTCAGGTGGCCGTTGAGGAAATTCATCGCCGGCGAGCCGATGAAGCCGGCAACGAACTGGTTGTCCGGCTTGTCGTAGAGATCGAGCGGCGAGCCCATCTGCTCGACGATGCCGTCATGCATCACCACGATCTTGTCGGCCATGGTCATGGCCTCGATCTGATCATGGGTGACGTAGACGGTGGTGGTCTTGAGCCGCTGATGCAGTTCCTTGATCTCGGTGCGCATCGCAACGCGCAGCTTGGCGTCGAGATTCGACAGCGGCTCGTCGAACAGGAACACTTGGGGATCGCGCACGATGGCGCGGCCCATCGCGACGCGCTGGCGCTGACCACCGGACAGCTGGCGCGGATAGCGGTCGAGCAGCGGCGTCAGGGCGAGGATCTCGGCGGCGCGCGCCACGCCCTTCTTGATGTCCTCGGGCCGCGCGCCGCGCAGCTTCAGCGAGAAGCCCATATTGTCGGCGACCGTCATGTGCGGATACAGCGCGTAGTTCTGGAACACCATCGCGATGTCGCGCTCTTTCGGCTGCACATTGTTGACGACGCGCTCGCCGATCGAGATCGTTCCGGAGGTGATGTTCTCGAGCCCTGCCAGCATGCGCAGCAGCGTCGACTTGCCGCAGCCGGACGGACCGACCAGCACGACGAACTCGCCATCCTCGATCGGAATCGTCACGCCGTGCAGGACTTCGAATCCGCCGAATGATTTGCGCACGTCGCGAATTTGCACCGACGACATCAATTTCCTCCTCATAGACCGACTGCATTGGCTGCAGATCGGCGGCATTCTGACCGTTGCTTGCGGCCGATTGATCTGACCGCTTATCGTTATGTAGTCTTTTGATCGTTCAGGCTGTGTGACGGGACGACAGCTCAGCACGCATTGTCGGCAGTTTAATTCTCTTTCGCAATGCTTCGCTTAGCAACCACGTGATAGCGCTGTCAATATCGCTTGTGTACCAGACCGCCTATGCTATGAGCGACGGATGGGACGGAAACATATCAAGCCGGGCAAAGTCCGGCTGACCGAGGTTGCGGCACTGGCGGGCGTCAGCCCGATCACGGTGTCGCGCTTCTTCCGTAATCCCGACACCGTCTCGCCCGGACGCCGATTGCGCATCGAGAGCGCCGCCAAGGATCTCGGCTACGTTCCCAACCTCGCCGCGCGCGCGCTCGCGTCGCAGCGCACCGAAGTGATCGGCGTGCTGATACCGTCGCTCACCAACAACGTGTTCTCCGACGTGCTGCGCGGCATCTACGACGCCTTCGAAGGCAGCCGCTACAGCATCCAGCTGGCCAACACCCGTTACAGCGTGCTGCAGGAGGAGCGCCTGCTGCGGCTGTTCCTGATGCAGAAGCCGGCGGGCATGATCGTCACTGGCGTCGACCAGACGGCCGAAGGCCGCGCCATCGTGCAGGCGGCCGACTGCCCGGTGGTGCAGATCATGGAGCTCGGCCCCGATCCGATCGACATGATGATCGGTTTCTCCCATGTGGACGCCTGTTTCGCCGCGATTTCCCACCTTCTCGCCCAGGGCTGCCGCCGCATCGGCTTTCTCGGCGCACGCATGGACCCAAGGGTGCAGCGCCGCCTGCAGGGCTATCAGAACGCGATGAAGAGCGCTGGCCTGTTCGATCCGCGACTGATCGTCACAACGGCGGTGCCGACCTCGACGACCATGGGCGGCAGCCTGTTCTCGGATCTCATGCTGAGGGCACCGGACGTGGATGCCGTGTTCTGCGCCAATGACGATCTTGCGCTCGGCGTCCTTTTCGAATGCCAGCGCCGGCACATCGCGGTGCCCGAGCAGATCGCCATCGTCGGCTTCAACGACATGGAGTTCATGGCCTCGGCGGTTCCGACGCTGACCAGCGTCAGGACCAATCGCTACGAGATGGGTCTGCGGGCCGCGACCATGATCATGGACGAGATCGAGGGCCGCCCGGTCGCCGAGCGCGTCGTCGATCTCGGCTTCGAGGTCATGGAGCGGCAGAGCTCGCAGCAGCGCCACGCCGTCGCACCGGCGGCAGATCGCGTCTCAGGAACAAAATGGTAGCGCAACCAAAAAGGCTGAACTAGAACCACGACGAGCGACAACGACTTGAACGAAAGACGTAGGCGATCTCGACACCGGCCGATTGCACCCTGACCGGGGCGCGCGCTGAGCACCATCCATGCGACGGGGCGCACATGAGCCAAGCCGGCGTCGCCACGTTGCACTGCGGGAGGAAACGAATGACAAAATCCAACGGACATGCCGGCAACGGCGCTGACAAGGGCCGCAAGCTGCGCTCGCAGGCCTGGTTCAACGATCCGCACAATCCGGGCATGACGGCGCTGTATCTCGAGCGCTATCTCAATTTCGGCTTGACCCGTGCCGAGCTGCAATCGGGCAAGCCGATCATCGGCATTGCCCAGACGGGCAACGACCTGTCGCCCTGCAACCGCCACCACATCGAATTGGCGCATCGCGTGCGCGAAGGCATCCGCGAAGCCGGCGGCATCGCGATGGAGTTTCCGACACACCCGATCCAGGAGACCGGCAAGCGGCCGACGGCGGCACTCGACCGCAACCTCGCTTATCTCGGACTTGTGGAAATCCTGTTCGGCTATCCGCTCGATGGCGTGGTGCTGACCACCGGCTGCGACAAGACGACGCCCGCCTGCCTGATGGCGGCGGCGACCGTGAACATCCCCGCGATCGTGCTGTCGGGCGGGCCGATGCTGAATGGCTGGCACGAGGGCCAGCGCACCGGCTCCGGCACCGTGGTCTGGAAATCGCGCGAGCGGCTCGCCGCCGGCGAGATCGACTATGAGGAGTTCATGCAGATCGTGGCGTCGTCGGCGCCGTCGGTCGGCCACTGCAACACCATGGGCACCGCCTCGACCATGAACGCGCTCGCCGAGGCGCTCGGCATGTCCCTGCCCGGCTGCGCCGCGATCCCCGCGCCGTATCGCGAGCGCGGCCAGATCGCCTATGAGACGGGCAAGCGCATCGTCGACATGGTCTGGGAAGATCTGAAGCCGTCGGACATCCTCACCCGCAAGGCGTTCGAGAACTGCATCGTGGCGAACTCCGCGATCGGTGGCTCGACCAATGCGCCGATCCACATCAACGCGCTGGCGCGCCATGTCGGCGTCGAGCTCGATATCGACGACTGGCAGAAGGTCGGCCACGACGTGCCGCTGCTGGTCAACATGCAGCCGGCCGGCTTCTATCTCGGCGAGGAATTCCACCGCGCCGGCGGCGTGCCGGCCGTGATCGGCGAGTTGATGCGGCACAAGCGCATCCATGAGGACGTCATCACCGTCAACGGCCGCAGCATGGGCGACAATTGCCGCGCGGCGCCGAAGCCGGACAATGACGTGATCTGGTCCTACGACAAGCCGCTGGTGAAGGACGCCGGCTTCCTGGTGCTGCGCGGCAATCTGTTCGATTCCGCGATCATGAAGACCAGCGTGATCTCCAAGGAATTCCGCGACCGCTATCTCAGCAACCCGAAGGACCCGAATGCCTTCGAAGGCCGCGCCATCGTGTTCGAGGGGCCGGAGGACTACCACGACCGCATCGACGATCCCGCGCTCGCCATCGACGAGCACTGCGTTCTGTTCATCCGCGGCGCCGGCCCGATCGGCTATCCCGGCGGCGCCGAGGTGGTGAACATGCAGCCACCGGCCGCGCTGATCAAACGCGGGATCCTGTCCCTGCCCTGCATCGGCGACGGCCGGCAGTCCGGCACCTCGGGCTCGCCCTCGATCCTCAACGCCTCGCCGGAAGCAGCCGCCGATGGCGGGCTCGCCATCCTCAGGACCGGCGACAAGGTGCGTATCGACCTCAACAGGGGCTCGGCCAACATCCTGATCTCCGACGAGGAGGTTGCGAAGCGCCACGCCGAGTTGAAGGCCAAGGGCGGCTTCCCGTATCCCGCCAATCAGACGCCGTGGCAGGAGCTTTATCGCAACACCGTGGGCCAGCAGGCCACCGGTGCCTGCATGGAGCTCGCCACGCGGTATCAGAATATCGCTGGCACTGTCGGCGTGGCACGGCATAATCATTGAACGAACCACAGTCATTGCGAGCGGAGCGACGCAATCCAGGGCGTAAAAGACTCTGGATTGCCTCGTCGCTTCGCTCCTCGCAATGACGCCGAGACACCAAGCCATCTCAGGGAGATCCCATGTCCGACCGCCTCAAGGGCAAACGCGCCTTCGTCACCGCCGCTGCCGCCGGCATTGGCCGCGCCTGTGCGATTGCGTTCGCGCGGCAAGGCGCGACCGTGTTCGCCACCGACATCGACGAGAACGGTCTTGCGACGCTGAAGAGCGAGGGCATCGCCGAGGTGGCGACGCTCGACGTTCGCAGCACGGCCGCGGTCAATGCGATGGCCGATCGGGTCGGCAAGGTCGAGATCCTGCTCAATGCCGCCGGCTTCGTGCACAACGGCACCATTCTCGACTGCTCCGACGATGACTGGGACTTCTCCTTCGACCTGAACGTCAAGTCGATGCATCGCACCATCCGCGCCTTCCTGCCGAAGATGCTCGACCAGGGCGGCGGAGCCATCGTCAACATCGCCTCCGCCGCCGGTGTGTTCAAGGCGGCACCGAACCGCTACGTCTATGGCGCGACCAAGGCCGCCGTTGCGGCATTGACGCGCTCGGTCGCTGCGGATTTCGTGGCCAAGAAGATCCGCTGCAACTGCATCTGCCCGGGCACGATCGAAACGCCATCGATGCTCGGTCGCGCCGCGTCGGCCGGGCCGAACGGGCTTGAGATGTTCATCTCGCGCCAGCCGATGGGCCGGCTCGGCACCGCCGAGGAGATCGCGCATCTCGCAGTCTATCTCGCCAGTGACGAGAGCGCGTTCACGACCGGCGTGGCGCATACGATCGACGGCGGCTGGACGTTGTAGCTTCTCCTCATCCTGAGGAGCCGCGCAGCGGCATCTCGAAGGATGAGCCCCGGATGCCTCGGGGCCTCATGGTTCGAGACACGCTCACGCGCTCCTGACCATGAGGAGTAAAACGGGAGTCTAACGATGAACCACATCGACCTCGCCCATCGCTGCGCCGTCGTCACCGGCGGCGCCCAGGGATTCGGTCGCGCGATCACCGAGCGCTTCAAGGCGTCCGGCGCCAAGGTCGCGATCTGGGACCATGATATCGCGCTGGCCGAAAAGACGGCGAAGGAGATCGGCCCCGAGGTGCTGGCGCTGCAGGTCGACGTCACTGATCCAGCAGCGGTGGAGAAGGCCCGCGACGCCACGCTGGCCGCGTTCGGCACCATCGACATCCTGGTCAACAATGCCGGCATCGCCGGGGTCAACAAGACGGTATGGGAGACTGACCTCGAGGAATGGCGCAAGGTGCTGCGCATCAATCTCGACGGCCCCTTCATTTGCGCCAAGGCGATCGTGCCGGTCATGCTGAAGCAGGGCTATGGCCGCATCGTCAACATCGCCTCGATCGCCGGCAAGGAAGGCAACCCGAACGCCGCGCATTATTCGGCGTCGAAAGCGGGACTGATCGCGCTGACCAAGTCGCTCGGCAAGGAGCTGGCGCAGCAAAACATCACGGTGAACGCGGTGACGCCGGCCGCGGCGAAGACGGCGATCTTCGACCAGATGACCGAAGCGCACATCAATTTCATGCTGTCCAAGATTCCGAAGGGCCGGTTCGTCCTGGTCGAAGAGCTCGCGGCGCTGGTGGCGTGGCTCGCCTCGGACGAGTGCTCGTTCTCGACCGGCGCCGTGTTCGACATTTCCGGCGGGCGGGCGACGTATTAGAGCCACGGGCATGATCCGGATCCGTGGGAGGCGGCTTTCCGAAGATCGTGGTCCGAAGGCTCGTTCGCTGCGGCCGGCGCCTCGCGCTCGGACGACGCGGGCGTCCAGGGACTGGTGTAAGAGGATGCTCTGACGATGATCCGTTACGGCGGCTGCCTCTGCGGAGCGGTGCGCTTTGCCTGCGAGGGCGAGCCGATCAATGTGCGCGTCTGCCACTGCCGCAACTGCCAGAAGGCGATGGGATCGCCCTTCTTCGCCCGCGCGCTGTTTACCCATGATGCGCTGACGATCCAGGGCGAAGCCGCGCGCTTCCCCTCCTCCGACGCGCTCGACCGGATGTTCTGCCCGCGTTGCGGCACCCGGCTGTTCTCCTGGCGCAACACCCGCCCGGTGGTCGGGGTCGCGCTGGCCTGCTTCGACGATCCCAATGTCTTCGCGCCCACGGAGCACATCTGGGTATCGGCCAAGATCGGCTGGGTCTCGCTCAATGACGGCCTGCCGCAATTTCCGAAGAATCCTGCGTAGCATCGGGGAACCGCAATCCCTATTTAAGGGAAAAGTCCCTCCGGAACCCTCTCATTGAACATCTCCTTTTACGGCGTCTCCGTCTGGATCCTGCCGATCATCGTCGCCATCACCTTTCATGAGGCCGCCCACGCCTTCGTGGCCTGGCGCTTCGGCGACGAGACCGCATTGCGACTCGGTCGCGTCAGCTTCAACCCGCTGAAGCACATCGATCCGTTCGGGACGATCCTGCTGCCAGGGATGCTGTTGCTCTCCGGCTCCCCCTTCCTGTTCGGCTACGCCAAGCCGGTCCCGGTCAATTTCCGCAATCTTCAGCCGCTGCGCGCCGGCATGGTCATGGTCGCGCTGGCCGGCCCGGCGACCAATATCGCGCTGGCGCTGGCCGCGGCGCTGGCATTCCACGTGCTGCCGCTGGTCCCGGCGGCTGGCGCGCAATGGGTTGCCCATAATCTGCTCAATGCCTTTTCGTTCAACATCCTGCTCGCGGTTTTCAATATGCTGCCGATACCGCCGCTCGACGGCGGCCGGGTGGCGGTCGGCCTGCTGCCAGCGGTGCTGGCGCGCCCGTTTGCCCGCCTGGAACCCTATGGCATGCTGATTCTGATCGGTTTTCTGATCCTGCTGCCGCTCGCGGGCTCCCAGTTCGGTCTTAATCTTGATCTTGTGTCAGGGCTGCTCCGCGCCACGACCGATTCTCTCAAGCAGCTGCTTCTGTTATTGACGGGCAATGCATAAGTCTCCGCATCAGGGATGGTAAACGAGCTCCGAGGCAGTCTTGGTCAAAGCCGCTGACATGATGATTGCGCGCCGTGCCGACACGCGCGCCCGCGCCGATTTCGCGACCTGGAAGATGATCGCCAAGCTGAACGGCGCCTCCGGCCTGCCGCCGGCCGCGCAGGAATTCCTGGCGAGCTACAAGACTCGCCTCAACGAGATGTCGGAGCACGAGGCGACCGAGGCCACCATCCGCGAGATGTACAAGGCCTATTATGCCGAGATGGGCGGCGGCGGCGCGCCGCCGGAGGTGAAGCCGGTCAAGGCCGAGCCCGTCACCGACAACGTGACCGCCTTCCGCAGGCTCCCGCCCAAGCCAAAGACGGCGCAGACCGGTCGGTCCGCGCCGCGAAAGATGCCGGTGGCGCTGATCTTCATCGCGCTCTGCGTGCTGTTTGTCGGGATCAAACTGTACTGGCCGTAGCAGCCGGCCGAGCCGGCCAGCTCATTTCGGCGGATTGAACTTCACCGGCAAGGTGAATGCAAATTCGTCGTCGGTCAGCCCGGCCGGCGGACGCGGCACGGGGTCGGACCGACGAACCATCGCGATGGCCGCCTGATCGAACTCGGCATCCCCGGACGATTCCTTCACATCGACGGTCACGACACGACCCAGCCGATTGAGCAGGACCGAGAGCTTGAGCTGCGCCGCGCTCTTCCTTCCGGCAGGATACTTCTTGTGCAGCTCGAAATAGGCGCTGATCTTGCGGCCCCAATTCGCCGTCAGCTTGTCGCGGTCCTTGCCAATACCGACATTGGGCGCCTTGGTCTTCTCGGACTCCGGCGCCTTATCGTCGAGCGACTTGCGCGCACTTTCCTGCGAAGACTCCTGCGCTTCAGACGCTTGGGTCTGGACTGTCGCGACCTTCTGCTCCTCGGTCGGCTTCTTCACGTCGGAGGTTGTGACCTCGCGGTCCGCCTCCTCGGTCGTGGTCGGCACGTCCTTCGGCAGGTCGGTCTGCTCGACCTCGGCCTTCTGCTCCTGCATCTCCGGAGCGGCGTTCTGTAACGGAGCGTCCTGTCCGACCGGCACCTCGTCGTTGTCGACCTTCGGCGAGCCCATGTCGATGTCGATGACCTCCGCGCCCGCCGCGCCCAGGCCGCCCGCATCCTCGTCGTTCTTGAAACTGGTGAGCGCCAGCGCGGCTCCGCCGAGATGCAGCGCCACGGCGGCGACGGTCGCAAGCAGCCACAGGCGGCTCGAGCTGGCATGTCCGGTGTCGAGATCGCTCATGGCTGCCGTCTCGATCCTCACGGCTGGGCGGGCGGTGTCGCGGCCGGCAGTCCGGTCGCCGCGGCCGGCGGCGCTTCCAAGGCCACCAGCTTGATCTTGGTGTAGCCGCCGGCCCGCAGCAGCTCCAGCACCCCCATCAGTTCGCCATAGGGCACCTGCTTGTCGGCGCGCAGGAAGATCGGACGGTCCTTGCTCGCCTCCGGCATCGCATCGAGCTCACGCACGAGATCGACCCGCTTGACGAGATTTTCTCCGATCGCAAGGCCCAGATCCGGCTTGATCGACACATAAGTCGGCTTGTCCGGCTTCTTCTGCGGCTGCGCGCTCGACGACGGCAGGTCGATCGGCAGATCGACGGTCGACAGTGGCGCCGCCACCATGAAGATGATGAGCAGCACCAGGATGACGTCGATGAACGGCGTCACGTTGATGTCGTGGGTCTCGTCGAAATCGTCGTCGAGATCGCCTTCGGAGAGCGAGACGGCCATCGCCTGCTACTCCGCCGCACGCGCGTGGACGCTGATGTGGCTGCGATCGAGATCGCGCGACAACAGCCGGCCGGCAGCGCCCGAGGCGCGGCTCACCAGCTCGAGATAGCCCTTCGTGACGCGCGAAAAGTGATTGTAGATGATGACGGCGGGGATCGCGGCGGCAAGGCCGATCGCGGTCGCCAGCAGCGCCTCGGCAATGCCCGGCGCGACCACCGCGAGGTTGGTGGTCTGCGATTTGGAAATGCCGATGAAGCTGTTCATGATGCCCCAGACGGTGCCGAACAGACCGACGAAGGGCGAGATCGCACCGACCGTCGCGAGCAGACCCATGCCGGTGCGCACCCGCCGCCCCTCGGCGCGGACGATCTCGGCGAAGCTCGAGGCCGCCCGCTCCTTGATGCCCTCGTCGCTGCCGAGCCCGGCCGACAGACGCGCCTCGGTCAGTGCCGCCTGAAGCAGCACCGCGGCGACGTTCCTGCCATTGCCAAGCGCAAGCTGCGCCTCGGCCAGCGACTTCGCCGCCGTGAGCTTGCGCAGGGCGCCGCCGAGCTTGCGGCGCAAGACGGAGAACTCGATGCTTTTCGCGATCAGGATGGTCCAACTCGCGACCGACGCCAGCGCCAGCGCGATCATGACCGCTTTGACGACAATGTCGGCCTTGAGGAACATGCCCCAGGGCGACAACTCGTCGAGACCGGTGGCAATCGCCTTACCACCCCGTGCGCCCTCGCCGGTCACCGCCGTGGCGGACGGCGCCGTGGCCGCCTGCATCGCGGCAGGCTGTGGCGTGGTCGGCGCCTGGACAGACACATCGGTCGATGCCGCCAGAGGCTGGGCGCCCGCGGGCGCCACCGCTGACACAGTCAGAAATGACAGGACGATTGCAAACCTAACGAGGAACGATGTCATCATATCTCGGCCCGCTAAACCTCGGCCCATTGCCGGATCAGATTGTGGTAGATGCCGGTGAGCTTGACCGCATCGGGATCGTCCCTCCCGAGGCGTTCCGTCAAACTCTGGATCGCCGTGTCCAGATCGAAGATCATGCTCCGGACGTGGGCATCCCGTATCATGCTCTGCATCCAGAAAAAAGAGGCGACCCGGGCGCCGCGCGTCACCGGCGTGACCATGTGAAGGCTCGATGACGGATACAGCACCGCGTGCCCGGCCGGCAACTTGACTTCGTGCGAGCCGTAAGTGTCCTCGATCACGAGTTCGCCACCGTCATAGGTGTCGGGCTCGGCCAGGAACAAGGTCATTGACAGGTCGGTGCGGATGCGCAGCCCCGTCAACGGATCGCCGCGCACGGCATTGTCGACATGGATGCCGAAATGGTCGCCGCGCGAGGCGGTATAGCGATTGAACAAGGGCGGAAAGATCTGCAGCGGGACCGCCGCCGAGAGGAAGCGCGGATTCCTGATCAGCGCAGTGATGATGCGCTGGCCCAGCATCCGCGCCGCCTCGCCGTCGGGCGGCAACTGCTCGTTGCGCTTGACCATGGCCGATTGCGCCCCGGCGGTCGACCGGCCGTCCTCCCACTCCGCCGCATCCATGATGCGGCGGAACTCGGCGACCTCGTCCTTGGACAGAACGTCGGGGATGCAGATCAGCATGATCAGAACTTCGCAGTCGTGATGATGTAGAAGGCGCGGCCCGGCGCGACGGCGACGAACGGCACCGCGCTCCGATACAGCGTGTCGTAATACAGCTTGTTGGTCAGGTTCTGCGCGTAGAGCTTCATCGTCCAGTTCTTGTCGATCTGCTTCTCGACGAAGGCGTCGAAGCGCCAGTAGCTCGGCAACTCGTTGCCAGTGTTGGCCGCGAAGGTGCCGCCATAGACCTTGGAGCGGTAGACCGCCTGGCCGCCGATCTCCCAGCCGCTGTCGAGCTTGTATTTCGATAGCATGCTGAAGGACTGGTGCGCGATGTTGGCGAGTTGCAGGCCGATATTCGAGGCGACGCCGCTCTGCGTGACCTTCGACTGCATCAGCACCAGGCCGCCGAAGATGCTCCAGCGATCGGTAAGCTTGCCTTCCGCCTCGATGTCGATGCCCTGGATACGGTAGGCCGCGCCCGAGGTGAGCAGGCCGTTGACGGTCTCGCGGGCATTGTCCTTGGTGGTCTGGAACAGCGCCGCCGAGACCAGCAGATGACGATCGACGAGCTCCCATTTGGTACCGAGCTCGGCCGCCTTGTTGCGCTCCGGCCCGAGCAGGATCGCGGTATTGGCCGGCACACCGCCATAATCGGTGCCGGTGGCGTCGAGCTCGGAGCCGAACGGATTGGCCGAGGTCGCATAGGCCGCATAGATGCTGCCGATCGGCATCGGCTTGTAGACCAGGCCGACATTGTAGTTGACCAGATCGGCATTCATCTTGAGGTATTTCGGCGAATTGGTCGACGAGCTCATGTTGTAGCCGTCATAGCGTACGCCGCCGTTCAGGATGAGCGTGTCCCGCCAGTTCGCCGTGTCCATCACATAGACACTGTTGGTGTTGACCCCGTACCGGGTGGGATTGCCGACCAGCGACGGCGTGATGCTGAACGGGATGTTGGTGTACTGCGGCGAATAGACGTTGACGCCGGTGACCGCACCCGTGCTGGTCGAGCCGCCGCCGAACAATTCGGACGACAGGCCGGTGTAGCGATCAATCGAGATGTTCTCGTTGGAGAACTCGGTGCCGAGCACCGCGGTGTGCTTGACGCCGCCGGTATCGAGCTTGAACGTCGCGTCGTTCTGGTTGGCCCAGACGTCGACGGTCTGATAGCGGCTCTGCGCGCTCGCCGTCGTCGTCCAGAGCAGCGGGTTCGGGCTGGTCGTGTTCGGGTTCTGTGGCAGCGTGCCGATATAGTTGAGCAGCGAGTGCTCGCCGCGGAACTTGCTCGTGAGAGTGATCGCCTCGTTGATCTTGTACTCGGCCGCGGCCGTGCCGAAATCCTGCCGCGCCGTCTGGAAGTCGCGGTTGAGGAAGCCGTACCATGTACCGCGCGGAATGCCGGCCGAGGTCACCGGCACATTGCCCTGCTTGTAATAGGGCACGCCGAAATCGGGATAACCGGAAAGATCGGTGTGGACGTAGTTCGTCGTGATCTTGAGATCGTCGATCGGGGTCCACTTGGTCGAGAGGAAGGCGCCCCAGCGATCATCGGTGACGTAGTTGCGGCCCGCGACGTTGGAGTCCTGGAACAGCCCGCCGGTGCGCACCGAGAAGGTCGGCGAGATCGTCTGGTTGACATCCAGCGTCACCCGCTTCTGCTGGTCGGTGCCGAACTCGGTATCCATCCGCTTGAAGTTGGTGTCGCCGGCCTGCTTGGTGACGATGTTGATGGCGCCGCCGGCGGTGCCGCGTCCGGCATAGGACGAGGCCGGGCCGCGCAGGATCTCGATCTGCTCGGTGAAGAAGTTCTCGCGGATCGACACTGCGGGATCGCGGATGCCGTCGATGAAGACGTCATTGCGGGCATCGAAACCACGGATGAAGAAGCGGTCGCCGAATGCGTTGCCGCCCTCGCCCGAGCCGAGCGTGACGCCGGCCGTCGAACGGCCGATCTCCTTCAGCGCGGTAACGTGCTTGTCCTGCAGAACTTCCTTGCTCATCACCGTGATGGTCTTCGGCGTGTTGAGGAGCGGTTCGGGAAACTTGCCCGACGCCTGGACGCGGTTGACCTTGTAGGGCTCGGCCGCGTCCGCATAGGGGTTGGCATCGGGCGCGGCGAGCCCGCCGGCGTTCGGGAACGCCACGGCCGCCTGCTGCGCGCCCTGCTGACGCGCCGCGCGGCGCAGGGCATTGCGCGCGCGGACCTGCTCGGCGGTCGGCTTGGAGGCGGTCGGCTTGGCGCGCGCGATCGGCGCATCGACATTGACCGGCGGCAGATCGGATGCAGGCTGCGCCTCGGCCGACGACACCGACGCCACCGCCATCAATCCAGCGACGGCCGATACTTTGGTGACGAACGGCCCCTCTCCCCGTCCGTCAATGAACTTCAACGCTGCGCCTGCCCGCAGCGAACGCGGTGCTCTCACCTGTCCCATGTTGTTTTCACGCGCCCCAAATTTCTTCATTCACATCGCGAACGCGGATCATTCGCGTTGCGACAATGTGTCGTTGGTATCGGGCGCGTTTCAGAGGGTCAATTTGAGGAGCCCCAATCTGGCCTTGAATAGTTCCAGATCAAAACAATTCTAAAAAGCCAAACTAACAACAGGGCGTAACTTGAAATCGTTCTAAAACAGCGCGAGGGGACTCGCGCTGTCGGAGAATCTCTGATCGCGGATGTCAGCGCCTCAGCTCGCAGGTCCCGCCGAGTCGTCACTGCTCGGCGGCTTCATCAGCGAGAACAGCTCGTCGACGGTCTGCACCGCGATGTGGCGCACGCGCTCGGAATCATCGATGCCCGCGATCCGCACGCCCTTGACGACGGCCCTGATCTCGTCGCGGAAATCGGTGAGAAAGCGCAGGGGATCGCGCTGCTCGTTGGCAACCCGCGCGATCAGCCCGGTGACCAGGATCTGGCACGCGAGCATCTTCCCGTTCAACTCTTCCATCGTCAGCTCCACATCCGATTGTCGTTGCATGGTGCATCGTCGGATGTCCGGACGACGCAAGCCCTGCTCTGGTTGAAATCTGTCCCCACGGCGCCGCGACGGCCGCCGGAGCGTTCCGCTTCTAATCAGCTCCCATCGGGCGGGACAAGACGGCGATAATAGGTCGGAGGCGCGCAAGGGCGACGGCAGACACAGCGCAAGACGGGCGGCCGGGTGCGGATCTCCGACGCCGGGTGTCCGCCGGGGATCAGCGATCGCATGGTGGCAGCCAGTCTGGCCCGAACGGAGGAGCGCGAGGCCGGTCGGATGCCGGCGCCTCATCAGGCCAAAGCGCGCTTCGCACACAGGATGTTTTTGCGGTACGCGGCAACTCAAGATCAGGAAGGCCGGCGCAACTCAGCTATTTGGCGGCGGCTCCCGCGCCGATGTCCGAGAGCAGTTTGATCCGCTCCTTGAGCTCTCGCAACGTGGCGAGGCTGGTCGCGACGGCCTCGTCGGGGATGCCGTGCAGCACGTCCGCCGCAATGGCATCGCGCAGACCGTCGAGATCGTCGACGAGCTTGCGGCCGGCCGCGGTCAGATAGACGCGATTCGCACGCCGATCCTTGGGATCGTGACGCCGTTCCAGGAGCCCCTGCTCGACCAGACGGTCCAAGAGGCGCACGAGCGAAATCGGCTGCAGCTCCAGCACATCCGCAAGATCGACCTGAGACAGCCCCTCTTGCGCGCGCAGCCGGAACAGCACCACCCATTGCGCGCGCGTCGTGCCGCGCTGCTTGGCACGATGATCAATATAGTTGCGCAGAATGCGCGAGCTTTCGACAAGCTGCGTAACGAGCTGACGTCTTTCGTCGAGCGGCATGGCCGTGCGGTCCTCGGGGTCCCTCGAAAGCTTGCGAATTGTTTAGGTTTCTCCACGCCCTCGTGTGTTTACACATTAAGTGCGTGCATACTATATCTGGGCCGCTGGGATTGGTTTTAAAGACCGGTTATCATGTTCATCTCAGCGTACGGGCCAGCATGAAGACATCACGAACCATCGTCTGGATCCTGCTGGTCGCGGCCGTCGGCGGCGCCGGCTATTATGGCTGGCAACGCTATCAGGATGCCGAGTCGGCGAAGAAGACATCGGCACAGAAATCGGCGCGACCGCCGGCCGTTCGGGTATCGACCGCGCCGGTCGAGAAGATCGATTTTCCAGTGTTCCTGACCGGCCTGGGCACCGTGCAGGGTTTCAATACCGTCCAGGTCCGCACCCGCGTCGACGGCCAGATCGACAAGATCGGGTTCACCGAGGGCCAGCTCGTCAAGGAAGGCGATCTGCTGGTCGAGATCGATCCGCGGCCGTTCCAGGCTGCATTGGACCAGGCCAAGGCCAAGCGAGCCCAGGACGAGGCCAATCTCAACAATGCCAATCTCGATCTGCAGCGCTACACCAAGCTCGGCGAGTTCGCGACGCGGCAGCAGACCGATACCCAGCGCGCCACCGTGGCGCAGCTCACCGCCCAGATCTCGGCTGACGAAGCTGCGATCGCCAATGCCCAGACCCAGCTCAGCTACACCCAGGTCAAGGCGCCGATCTCCGGCGTCGCCGGCCTGCGCCAGGTCGATATCGGCAACATCGTCAACGCCTCGAGCCAGACGGGGATCGTGTCGATCGCGCAGATCGAGCCGATCGCGGTGATCTTCACGGCGCCCGAGGGGGAGCTGCCCTACATCAACGAGGCGCAGAAGGTCGCGCCCTTGAAGGTGATCGCGTTCACCACCGACGGCAAGAAGCAGCTCGCCGAGGGCAAGCTGATGGTCGTGAACAACCAGGTCGACACGTCAAGTGGAACGATCCGGCTCAAGGCGGTGTTCGACAACAAGGACCACGCGCTGTGGCCGGGTCAATCGGTGTCCACGCGACTGCTGGTGCGGACGCTCAAGGATGCGACGGTGGTCCCCGATGACGCGGTCCAGCATTCCACCAGCGGGCTGTATTCGTACACGGTGAGCCCGGACAACAAGGCCGAGCTGCGCAAGGTGAAGGTCGGCGCGTCGATCGATGGCCGCACGGTCATCGAGGAGGGGCTGACCCCCGGCCAGCAGGTGATCACCGGCGGTCAGTTCAAAGTGCAGCCAGGCTCGGTCGTGACCACTGCGGTGGCCAGCTCGGAGCAGGCACCAGCTAAGGTCCGGCAGGAATGAACGGCGGCGGCATTTCGGCACCCTTCATCAAATACCCCATCGGCACCTCGCTGCTGATGGCGGGCATCCTGTTCATTGGCCTCGTCGCCTATCCGCTGCTGCCGGTCGCGCCGCTGCCGCAGGTCGACTTCCCGACCATCCAGGTCACGGCCAATTTGCCCGGCGGCAGCCCCGAGACCATGGCGACCTCGGTCGCCCAGCCGCTGGAGCGGCAGTTCGCCCAGATCCCCGGCATCGCCCAGATGACCTCGACCAGCTACCTGGGCACCGCTGCGATCACGATCCAGTTCGACCTCAACCGCAACATCGACGGCGCCGCGAACGACGTCCAGGGCGCGATCAACGCCGCCTCAGGCCAGTTGCCGAAGAACCTGCCGTCGCCACCGACCTATCGCAAGGTCAATCCGGCTGATTCCCCGATCCTGCTCTTGTCGGCGACCTCGGAGACGCTGCCGCTGACCACTGTCAGCGACGCGGTCGACGCCGGCCTCGCCCAGCAGATCAGCCAGATTTCGGGCGTCGCCCAGGTCATCATCGGCGGTCAGCAGAAGCCCTCGATCCGCATCCAGATCGACCCGGCCAAGCTGGTCGCCAAGGGTCTGTCGCTCGAGGACGTGCGCAGCCAGATCGCGATCACCACGGTCGACGCCCCCAAGGGCAATATCGATGGAGAGCGGCGCGCCTACACCATCTACGCCAACGACCAGCTGACCGACTCGAAGGACTGGAACGACGTCATCATCGCCTACCGCAATGGCGGCCCGCTGCGGATCCGCGACATCGGACAGGCGGTGTCCGCGGCCGAGGATGCCAAGCAGGCGGCCTGGGCCAACGGCCAGCGCGGCGTGTTCCTGGTGATCTTCAAGCAACCCGGCGCGAACGTCATCGAGACCGTCGACCGCATCAAGGGGCTGCTGCCGCGGCTGGTCGCGGCGATCCCGCCGGCGATCAAGATCGATGTCATCTCCGACCGCACCACCACGATCCGCGCCGCGGTCGAGGACGTCCAGTTCACCTTGATCCTGACCATTTTCCTGGTCGTGATGGTGATCTTCATCTTCCTGCGCAGCTTCTGGGCCACCGTGATCCCGACCATCACGGTGCCGCTGGCGCTGCTCGGCGCCTGCGCCATGATGTGGGGCGTCGGCTATACGCTGGACAATCTCTCGCTGATGGCGCTGACCATTGCCGTCGGCTTCGTGGTCGACGACGCCATCGTGATGCTCGAGAACATCTCGCGCTATGTCGAGGAGGGCGAGACGCCGATGGCGGCCGCCTACAAGGGCGCCAAGGAGATCGGCTTCACCATTGTCTCGATCTCGATCTCGCTGGTCGCGGTGCTGATCCCGCTTTTGCTGATGGGCGGCATCATCGGCCGCCTGTTCCGTGAATTCGCGGTCGTGCTGGCCATGACCATCTTCGTCTCGATGTTCGTGTCGCTGACGCTGACGCCGATGATGGCCTCGCGCTTCCTGCGCAACGAGCACGCCGCGCAGCATGGCAAGTTCTATCAATGGAGCGAGGCCGCGTTCGACGCGATGCTGCGCGCCTATGAGAAGGGCCTCGACCTGGCACTGCGCTGGCGCTTTGCGACCTTGATGGTGTTCTTCGCCACGCTCGGGCTCTCGGTCTATTTGTTCATCCTGATCCCGAAGGGCTTCTTCCCGCAGCAGGACGTCGGTCTGATCACCGCGACCTCGGAAGCCTCGCAGGACATCTCGTTCAAGGCGATGCAGTCGCGCCAGGAGGCGCTCGCCAAGATCGTGATGGCCGATCATGACGTCGCCAGCCTCGCGATGAACATTGGCGGCTCCGGCCGCGCCGGCAACAACGGCAACATGTTCATCACCCTGAAGCCGCGTGAGGAGCGCGACGCGACGGCACAGCAGATCATCGCCCGCCTCCGGCCGCAGCTCGAGAAGGTCGAGGGCGCGCGGCTCTATATGCAGGCGGCACAGGACATCCGGCTCGGCGGCCGGCCGTCCCGTACCCAATTCGAGTTCACCTTGCAGGACCCGAACCTCGCTGAGCTCAACGAATGGGCGCCGAAGATCCTGGAGAAGATGCGCTCGCTGCCGCAACTGCGCGACGTCGCCACCGACCAGCAGGCCGACGGCACCACCGTGCAGCTCGCGATCAACCGCGACACCGCCTCACGCTACGGCATCACGCCGCAGCTGATCGACGATACGCTCTATGATGCGTTCGGGCAGCGTCAGGTGGCGCAGTACTTCACCCAGCTCAACTCCTACCGCGTGATCCTGGAGATCCTGCCGGAGCTGCAGGGCAATCTCGACACTCTGAACAAGCTGTATGTGAAATCGCCGACCACCGGCGACCAGGTGCCGCTCTCGACCTTCGCCAGCTGGACCACCGCGCCGGTGAGGCCGCTGTCGATCAGCCATCAGGGCCAGTTCCCGTCGATCACGATCAGCTTCAATCTCGCCCAGGGCGTGGCGCTCGGCCAGGCAACGGACGCGGTGCAGCGCGCGATGGTCGAGCTCGGCGCGCCCTCGACGCTGAACTCGAGCTTCCAGGGCACCGCGCAGGCCTTCCAGCAGTCGCTGTCGACCGTGCCGCTGCTGATCCTTGCGGCGCTCGTTGTCGTCTATCTGATCCTCGGCATCCTCTACGAGAGCTACATCCATCCGATCACGATCCTGTCGACCCTGCCCTCGGCCGGCGTCGGCGCGCTCGCGATCCTGATGGCGTTCGGCTACGATTTCAGCCTGATCGCCCTGATCGGCGTCATTCTGCTGATTGGCATCGTGAAGAAGAACGGCATCATGATGGTCGACTTCGCCATCGCCGCCGAGCGCGACCAGCATCTGCCGCCGGAGCAGTCGATCCGCCAGGCCGCCCTGCTCCGCTTCCGCCCGATCATGATGACGACGATGGCCGCGCTGCTCGGCGGCGTGCCCTTGATGCTCGGCAACGGCACCGGCTCGGAGATCCGCCAACCGCTCGGCTATGCCATGGTCGGCGGCCTGATCGTCAGCCAGATGCTGACCCTGTTCACGACGCCGGTCGTCTATCTGTATCTCGACAAGGTCAACAACGCCTTCGCCCGCTGGGGCCGCACGCATATCGACCACGAGCCGGATGCTGCGGCGGCCGGCCCGGTCAAGGAAGCGGCGGAATAATCCGCCGCTCCGGTCCAGGGCTTATTGCCGCGCCATCTCGGCCCGCCCCACACTGTCGCCATCCAGGCTCTGCTCGTTCTGCATTGTAACGGTCACATGCGACAGCCGGCCGGTGAACGCGAACGGCGCCGTGTAGTCTGACACCGGGCTGCCGCGGTCATGGCCGATGTCGAGCCCCGACCATGAGATCAGCGTGTGAAAGGCGAGCTGCGTCGTCAGCGCGCCGACCTCTTCGCCGTCGATCAGCAAGGTGTATTGGCTGAAGCCGGTGCGCGCGCCCTTGGCAGGCTCGCTCTCGCGCCGGAGACGCTCGACCCGCAGGCCGAGGCGATGCGCTCCCGCCGGCACCGCGCGAGTCGAGCTGATGATCTCGTGCCGGCCGCCGATGTTGAGATCGTGCACGAGATGGCCGTCCTTGACGTAGAGGCTGTAGCCCGATGTGGCATCGCCATGCGCGATCAGGACGCCCTCGGCGCCCTCCGGTCCGATCTCGACATGGGCCTCGATCAGATAGTCGCGGCTGCGCACGTCGGGTGCGACGTCGGTCGGCACATGGCCCATGCCGGCGTGAAACACGAAGCGCGTGCGCGCGCCGTGGAAGCGTGCGGCGTTCTCGGCGAAACGCGGGCCGAAGCGGTCATCGAGCGGCAGCACCTGATGCGCCTCCGCCTGCTCCCACCACAGCTTGACCAGCGCCGCGAGCCGCTCCGGCTCGGCGGCGGCGAGATCATGCGTCTCGGAGAAATCCTCGGCGAGATGAAACAGCTCCCATTTGTCGCTGTCGAACGGCGTGCCCGGGGGATGAAAGGCGACCGCCTTCCAGCCGTCGTGCCAGAGGCCGCGATGCCCGAACATCTCGAAATATTGCGGCACCGGCTTCGATGGCGCCGTCGCATCCGCGATCGACGCCGCGAAGCTGACGCCCTCCAGCGGCATCTGCGGCACGCCTGCGATCGTGGCCGGCGCCGCGATGCCGATCAGGTCGAGCAGGGTCGGCACCAGGTCGCTGGCATGGACGAATTGATGGCGCAATTCGCCCTGCGCGGCGATGCGTTGCGGCCATGACAGGATGAAGGGATCGCGGATGCCGCCGCCATGGGTGTTCTGCTTGTAGCGCCGGAGCGGCGTGTTGGACGCCATCGCCCAGCCATGCGGGAAATTCGAATGGGTGTCGGGGCCGCCGATGTCGTCGATGCGGGCGAGTTTCTCGGCGATCGGCTCCGGCTTGAAGTTGAACGGTCCCATGGCGTTGACGAAGCCGAGCGGTCCGCCCTCCTGGCTGGCGCCATTGTCGGACATCACGATCACCAGCGTGTTGTCACGTTGGCCGGTCCTGTCGAGGAACGCCAGCAACCGCGCCAGATGCTGGTCGGCATGATCGAGCATGCCGGCGAAGGCCGATTGCAGCCGGGTGAAGACGCGCCGCTCCTCGTCCGAATGCGTCTCCCAGGCCTTCACGCCGTCATTGCGCGGCGGCAGGTCCGTCGTCTCCGGCACCAGCCCCATCGCCTTCTGCCGCGCCAGGCGTTGCGCGCGCTCGACGTCCCAGCCATGCGCGAAGACCGCATCATAGCTCTCGATGATGTCGCGCGGCGCCTGGTGCGGCGCGTGGCAGGCGCCGAGGGCGAGCCAGGTCAGCCACGGCAGGTCAGGCCGATCGGCCGTGTGGTCGGCGATGAAGCGGATGGCCTGGTCGATGAGGTCGGCGGTCAGATGATAGCCGTCGGCGAAGCTGCCGGGCGGCGAGATATGCGTGTTGTCGAGCACGAGCTCCGGCGCATATTGATCGGTCTCGGCATCGAGGAAGCCGTAGAAGCGGTCGAAGCCACGGCCGAGCGGCCAGCCGTCGAACGGCCCGGTCGCGCCGCTCTCGGTCAACGGCGTCACATGCCACTTGCCGACCATGTAGTTGCGATAGGCATGCGCACGCAGCATCTCGGCGATGGTCCCCGCCTCGCGCGCGATCTTGCCGCGATAACCAGGATACCCAGAGTCGAAATTGGCGAGACAGCCGACGCCGACCGAATGATGATTGCGGCCGGTCAGGAGCGCCGCCCGCGTCGTTGAGCACATCGCCGTGGTGTGGAAGCCGGAATAACGCAGCCCCTGCGCGGCCAGCGCGTCGATCGCAGGGGTGCGGATCGGCGAGCCGTAGCAGCCGAAATCGGAGAATCCGACATCGTCGAACAGCACCACAAGGATGTTCGGCGCGCCCGCCGGCGGCCGCGGCGGCGCGGGCCACCAGGGTTTGGAGCTCGCGACGGTTCTGCCGATGGCGCCGGCGAATGCTGCCTCACTCATGCCACGTCCTCCCTCGCCCGCATCCGGCCGCAGCACGTCGCGGGCTGTGTTTCAGGTTTTCATCGGTCGGCAACGCCCGCACCGAGCGGCACGGACGCGCTTGCCTCAGATGATAACCATGATTATCATTTTTATTCCAGATGGAGAGAGGGGTATGCCCCGCCACACCGCCCAGATCGAGCTGCCCGGCGTCACGCCGTCGCGGCAGCAGCGCAGCCGTGAGACAACGCAGGCCCTGCTCGCGGCCGGCGCGGAGCTGTTGTGCAGCCGCACCCTGGCGGAGTTGTCGATCAGCGAGCTTTGCGTGCAGATCGGCGCCACCGTCGGCGCCTTCTACAGCCGGTTCGACAGCAAGGAGGCCTATTTCAACGCGCTGCTCGCGCTCACCCTGCGCGACGGACGGGAGCAGTTGCTGAAGCTGCCGCCGGCCCCTCCCGGGCCCGGCGGGGCGGATGACCAATGCCTGCAGCTCGTCCGCGGCATCGTGGTGTGGATGCGCCGCCACAAGGGCGTGCTGCGCGCCGCCCTGATGCGCAGCGAGAGCGGCGCCAACAACTGGACCGGCTTCAAGGAGCTGGCGCAGGCGCTGTCGGAGCGGGCCGCCATGGTGCTGCTGCCCTTGCTGCATGGCGCGCGCGCCCCGGGCCGACGCACGGCGACGGCCCGGGAACGGCGGACCGTCGCCTTCGGCATTCAGGTCGTGCTCGGCACCTTGGTGAATGCCATCCTCAACGACCCGGGCCCGCTGTCGATCGATGATGACGAGATCGCGGAGCGGCTCGGCGCCTGCCTGCTCCTTTTGCTGGGCGCCCCGAGCACCGCCGCGCCCCGGCGCCGCTCGCGCAAGCCGCGCGGGACCGCAAGCGCTCGATAAGCGGCGGTGTTTCACGCGGCGCGCCCAACGTCCCCACGGGCACAGGTGGCCGCCGCAGATGCCATCCTGCCCCGCCTCCACGGAGACACCGGCCCGCGCGCCGTCAAACGCGTTGGAAATCCGTCATCCAGCGGCTTGCCAAAGCCTGAGACATGCGGGTAGAAGGACGCGTCGCTGCCGCCGCGATGCTTCGCCGGCCGGCTCGCAGAACGGTGCCAGACAGTTCAGCAACTGCTTGAAACTCCTGGGCATTCCGTTGGGGAATGGTGTAACGGTAGCACAACAGACTCTGACTCTGTTTGTCTTGGTTCGAATCCAGGTTCCCCAGCCAGTTTGATGTCGGCCGCCCCGGGCTGAAGAGCGGCAGCTTTCTCGATACATGAAACGATCCGGGACGCGGGCGCGAGCACGTCCCTTCGCGCGCTTATTCGCTGGCGCATTCGCCGTTCAGCGCGCGTGTCCGCGCGTTAACGTCTGCTCATTGCGAATCGGCAAGAATGGAACAACCATTGCGAGCAATGGATCGCGTGTGTGGAGGACGGCACTTGCAAAGCAGCGTCGGGGCGCGGGCCTTTCAGAACGCACGGCTCCAAAAACGGGCCAAGAAGCAGGCGGACGCACTGTTGCCGGCCGCCATCAAGGCCTATCGGGAAGGCCGACAGGCGGAAGCTCAGGCGCTGTGCCAGCAGATCCTGCAGGACCTGCCCTCTCATTTCGGCGCCCTGCATCTGCTCGGCGTGTCCGAACGCGACAGCGGCCGTTTCGACGAGGCGGTGCTCGTCCTGACGCGCGCAATCGAGAGCGATCCGCGGTCGGCCGAAGCCCAGTCGGATCTCGGCCTGGCGCTGTTCCGGCTCGGCCGCTACGAGGAGGCCCGCGCCCGATACGAGCGCGCCATCGCCCTCAGGCCGAACTTCCCGGCAGCGCTCACCCATCTCGGCAATACGCTGATGAACCTGTTCCGTTTCGAGGAGGCGATATCGGCGCATGACCGCGCCATTGCGCTAAAGCCCGATTATGGCGAGGCCCATGCCAATCGCGGCATGGCGCTGATGTTCACGAGCCGCAACGGTGAGGCCGCCGAGAGCTTCGATCGCGCGCTCTCGCTGCAGCCGCGGTTGCTGACGGCCCTGTTCGGCAAGGGCGTGGCCAGCATGTACCTGCGCGATTTCGACGCTGCGCTGGCAGCGCTGAATACGGCGCTGGCGATCAATCCGAACGCGGCCGCCGTGATCGCCCAGCGCGGGCGGGTGTATCAAGAGCTGGGCAGGTTCACCGAGGCGGAAGCCGAGTTCGACGCCGCACTCGCCCTCGAACCGCTGCTGGACGCCGCACTTTGCGGCAAGGCCACGGTGACCCTCGCCAATGGCAATCTCGCTTTGGCGATCTCCGTCATCAACAAGGTGCTGGCACAGAACCCGAATTCGGAAATCGCCTGGACTCTGCTCGGCGTCTGCTCTGCGATGCAGGGCGACATCGCCACGGCCATCGAACATTACGACCGCGCGCTCGCGATCCGACCGAACCATGAGGACGCGATCACCAAGAAGATCTTTGCGCTGGATTTCATGCCCGATATCGGGGTGGAACATCTCCAGGAAGTCCGGCGATACTGGTGGGAGGCGATCGGCTCGCGATTGGAACGCCGCTCGCTCGGCAAGCGAGATCTCGACCCGGACCGGCGGCTTGTCGTGGGGTACGTCTCGTCCGATTTCCGCGACCATTCGGCGGCGCTCGCCTTCCTGCCGATCCTGCAGCACCACGACCGCACGAAGTTCGAAATCCTGGCGTATTCCTGTTCGCCGATGAAGGACGCCAAGACCGAGCTATGCCGCTCGCTGGTCGATCGCTGGGTCGATGCCTCGCTGTGGAGCGACGACAGGCTCGCCGATCAGATCCAGGCCGACACGGTCGACATCCTCGTCGACCTCTCGGGACATTCCGCCGGCCACCGGCTCACGATGTTTGCGCGCAAGCCCGCCCCCATCCAGGTCTCCGCCGTCGGCAGCGTCACCGGGACAGGCCTCCCCGTCATGGACTATCTGCTGGCCGATCCGGTGGTGATCCCGGCCACGGTCCGGCATCTGTTTGCCGAAAGGATCTACGACCTGCCGTCGCTCATCACGATCGAACCGCCGCCGCCAATTCCGCCGTCGCCGCTGCCCATGCTTCGGAACGGCCACGTCACCTTCGGCGCGTTCAATCGCATCGACAAGCTGTCTGAGCCTACGCTAAGACTCTGGTCGAAGCTGATGGCTGCAACGCCCGGCTCGATGATCGTCGTCAAGAACCATTCGATGGGCGATGCCCTGCTGCGCGACGGATTGATTGCTCGCTTCGTCGCTCACGGCATTGCCGCGGACCGGGTCATTTGTGCAGGAAAGACGACGCGCCTGGAGCACCTTGCGATGTTCGCCGAGATCGACATCTCGCTCGATCCGTTCCCGCAAAATGGCGGCATCTCGACCTGGGAGTCGCTGCAGATGGGCGTGCCCGTCGTCGCCAAGCTCGGCAGCGGCCCTGCCGCACGCGCCGGCGGCGCGATCCTCAAGGCGATCGGCCTCGACGAATGGGTCGCCGACGATGATGAAGGCTATCTCGCAACCGCGCTGAACTTCTGCTCCCGTCCTGACGAGCTTGCGGCGCTCCGCGCCGCCCTGCCCGCAATCGTTTTGAATTCAGCCGCCGGCAACAGCGCGCTCTACACCGCGCATGTCGAGAAGGCCTATCGGACGTTCTGGCACGACCATTGTGCAAGGGCGCAGAGGCGCTAGCGTCTGCAGCCGCTGGCTGCGAAAGGCGACTGCGGAGCATCGCGACACGCAGACCCATACACGGCATAGCTGCAGACAACAAACACACGTGTAGCGTAAATATCCGACAGATTCGTCTTAAACGCGTATTGCGTTCGCGGGCTGGACAGTCTGTGCGCGCAAGCCACGCCGGGTGAACGACCATCACCGTCGCAAATCCGCCCAGCCCGCGCCCGATTCAACCGATATGACTAAAGCCGAAGAGCGAGACTACTAAAAGTTATAAAAACGTGGCCAAGTCGCCACATAGTTCCCTTCAGTTAAGGACGCCAGCGGAAGTTGCTGGCAGCGATCAGCGCACCATGCCACCCAGACAGGAGTGCTGAGGGAGTAAGGATTGCCGATCGTGCGTTGGGTGATTTTAGGTGGATTGCCCCTGCTCTGTTTGGGTGTCGCTGGACTGATCTGGACGGCGATCAACAAGGATGACGATCAGCGGGCTTGCCGGCAGGGATCGATCGTAACCTTGACGGCGGGCTGCCAGCCAGCGCGGCCTGCTTTGTCAGCCGTCGACGTCATGACCTTTCAGAAACCTCCAACCGTTCAAAATCCTGGTCCAGCCGCGCCGGCCACGCGCACCGGCGGTGCCGTGGCCGAGATCGAGCAGAGGTGAGACTGGCAGCTCCGCGCCCGCGCCGCACCTGCAATTTACCTCCCATTCACCACGATCCTGCCCTCCCCGGAACGATGCAATTTGCATCAACTTGTTCGCACGAGGAGACGGGACATGAGCAGGCAGCAGGATCTCGAGGACCAGATTGCGCGCGCCGAGCGGCTTGAGCGGAGCATCACCGACATGCTCACGATCGAGCGCCTGCGGCAGTTCGCGGCCGAGTGCCGGCGCGAGTTGGAGCGCCTGCAGCACCCGCGTTGTGCCGCCTGACAAGGGTCTTGGCCAACGCGGCAGCAACCGGCAAGCGCCGGTTCACGAGCATGTCGTGACCATGTTGGTGCAGAGCTGCCGGGTCCAGCCAATGCCTTTCTTGGCGCGGACCTTGGCGAACTCCCCAAAGCAGCCGAGCAGTTCGATCGTCTGATCACCATCGGCATGCGGATCGAGCTTCGCGCTCGATGCGGCATGATCGCGATAGATCGCCGTGCCGTTCTGCAGGCCGCCGGCGCCGACGACGCTCCGGTGCATGAAGCCCCTGCCGTGGAAGATCACTCTCGGCTTGTCCTGGTCCGCCTCCACCAGAACCGCGCGGTCGATCTCGAACCAGTCACCCTGCTGGGCGGCGAGATGGACGAGGATCCAGCCGTCGCTGGTCGGGTTCTTCAGCGTCGCGACGATGCTGCCGCCAGGCTCCGCTCGCACGTTCGCGCCGCGGGGATCGGGATCGATGACCACGACCTCGACGTTACAGGCATTCCGGTCGGGAGCTTGGGCGGACGCAGCGCCTGAGGCCACAACGATCATGATGAGCAGCAGAACTCGCATCGTCGTCACCCGCGCCACCTCCTTGCCGTGTCAGCATGAGTCGTGGGCGCCGCCTTGAAGTTCAACCGGCGCGCCGCCAGGTTCCCGCACAGCCGGCATGGGCAGCCCACGGCAAGCGTATCGGGACACCTCCCCCAACAGTTGCAATCGAGCACAAACGCACTCAAGATCACCGCTGATACTTAGATCCTTTGCCAGGTTTGGAGAGCGTCATGGCGTTAGCTCCAGCTGCAATGGCCGCCGCGGCAAGGTCCGTCAACGATCTCGGTCCCTATCGCCCGGCCGGCGTCTTCATTTCCTATGCCTCGGAAGATCACGACGTCGCTCAGGCCGTGTATCAGAGCCTGCAGTCGCTGAGCGAGACGATCTTCGATCGGGTCAAGATCTTCCTCGACTCCAAATCGATCGAAGCCAGCGACGAAATCCGCCAGGACCTGCGCGCTGGCCTGCGCAAATCCGATTTCCTGGTGGTGCTCTATACCGGCCAGCTCAAGAAGAGCCATGGTTACACCGGCTGGGAGCTCGGCTTCTTCGAAGCCCTGATGGAAGAAGAAAAGAAGCAGGGCGATGGCGAGACCGCGCGCCGCATCATCTATCTGTATTGCGGCGAGACGCCGCCGACGGGCGAGGGCATTCTCGGCATCAACATGGAGGTCGATACCGACGACCTGTCGGGGCCGCGCGCCGACTATGTGCAGAAATCCACGCAATCGATCGACGATCCCGATCCGCTGGCGCGCGTGATGCTCGACATCGCCGCACGGGCCGAGGTTCGCCTGCCGCCGCCGCTGAACGAGGACCGCGACACCTTGGACCGGCTGCGCACCAAGCGCAGACGCCAGATCGCGACCGAGATCATCCCGACCTTGAAGGGCAAGCTGTTCGACAGCATGAGCATGCGCATCACGCGTCACTCGGTCGAACAGCGGCTCATCGAGTTCCTGCTGCCGAAGCCACCCAGCGATCAGCCGATCAGCACCATTCCGGACGACACCACCCTCACCCCGCATTCGCGCGCGCTGGAGATCTTCGGCATCGCCGAGCCGCGCGACACGCTCAAATGGGGCGAGTTTCGCAGGAAGATGCGGGTCCGCGACACGCTCGGCGCCTCCTCCATCCTCGTGGCGATCGAACAGGCGGTGATCAGCGCGATCTCGTCAGAGACGCCCACCGACAGCGACCAGATCCTGAAGTCCGTGGACGACCAGATCTACCGGGTCATCGTCACCCGGCAACTCGACTACTATAACGGCCAGAAGCTGGTGCACGTCTACTTCATCAAGCGGCTGTCGGCGCGGATGCTCGGCGACAACGCCACCTCCTGCATCCTCGGCTTCATCAACGTCGCGGCCAAATACCGCTTCATCTTCGTGGAGCCCGACAGCGCGCTCTCGGTGGACTCCTTCATCCTCGAACATGAGGCGGCCAAGACGCAGTACAAGGTGAGACAGCTGGTGCGCGAGCTGCTCCTGATCGAGGAGGAAGCGCGTGCGCTGAAGCTCGACCAGGTCGCGGCCATTCGCCAGTATTTCGGTGCCGACAGCGAACATTTGCAGCTTGCCAAGAAGCTTCAGGACCAATGGTTCGACGCCCGTTCGCAATTGATGGCTTCAGCCGAGAAGATCCTCGGCACCGATCTCGCGAGCCCGTCATTTCCGGCAGCCGCCGAGCAGTGGATCGCAACGCTGCGCGCGTTCCGCGAGACGTCGGGCCAGATCAACTCGACCGTCACTGTGAAAGCGCTGGAGAATCTCAAGGAGAGCTTCGCGATCTGACATCGGCCGGGAAGAACCGGTCCTGCGCCGGCCTCGCTCCACGATCGTCAGCGATGCGACGCGATTGACGACAAGGAGAGTTCATGACACCTGAAGGCAGCGGTCCAGGATCGACATGCAGCCGCTTGAGGGCGCAGGCGGGTGGATCTCTTGGCGCGGCTCGGGCCAGATGATCATGCGAGAGCGCATCAGCCGGCCGTAACGATGTCGACCGGAAAGCTTCGTCTGATGCGTGAACGCCCCTCCTCCCGCCTGCTGCTGCTCGACGCGCTCGACCGGCTCTTGCTGTTCAAATTCGTGCACCTCGCCGGCGCGCTGCAGGGAGAGATGTTCTGGGCGACGCCGGGCGGCGGGCTCGACCCCGGTGAGAGCTACGAGGCCGCCGCCTGCCGCGAGATGTTCGAGGAAACCGGGATCCGCATCGCCGATCCAGGCCGGCAGATCGCGCGGCGATCGGTCACGTTCACGATGGTGGACGGCGAACAGGTCTGCTCGGACGAGCGCTATTTCCTGATCAGGATCGGCAGCGCCGAGATTTCGTCGACACATTGGACCGCGCTGGAGCGCGCCGCCATCGCCGCCCAGCGCTGGTGGCGCCCGGCGGAGCTGGCAGCGACCACCGACCAGGTCTACCCCGAGGACATCGTGGCGATGCTGCACAAAGCGGGAGCCTGGTAGGCTCTCTCGCTCGCTCTACAGCCGTCCCCCCGCAAGCGCTGCGGCGCGCGGCCGGCCGATGTCCGCGAGCGCCTGCGGCATCGGCGACACCGGAAACACCGCGTTGATCTGACCGGTCCCCGACGAGGGAAAGAACGGCGTGACCACCTCGACGCCGCGGTCGTAATGGTTCCAGCCGAGCGCACCGAGCAGCATCGCGGTGTCGTGCATGAAGCCCTCGCCATGACCCTTGCTGGCATATTCCGGAAGCATGTCGCAGAAGTCGGGCCATTCACCCTGCTCCCACATCTGGATCACCTCGTGGTCGAGACGCTCGAGGAACGGGCTGAACATCTTGTCGCGATATTCGTCGGCGGTGCCGTTCTGCGCGAAGCGGTGGCTCAGGGAGCCCGACGCGAAGAAGGCCACCGTGCCATCGTAATGATCCTCGACCGCACGGCGGAATGCCCAGCCGAGCTTGGCGCTGTCGGCGAGGTAATGCGAGGTGCAGAGCGCCGATACCGACACCACCTTGAAATGGCGATCGGCATTCATGTAGCGCATCGGCACCAGGGTCCCGTATTCGAGCGCCAGCGACGTGGCCGCATGGGCCATGGTGGCGATGCCATGGGCATTGGCCCCCTCGGCCAGGATGCGGCCAAGCTCCGGGTTGCCGTCATACTCATAGGTCATGTTGGCAATGAAGTGCGGCAGCTCGTTGGAGGTGTAGAGCCCCTGGAAATGCGGCGCGCAGTTGATGTGGTAGCCCGCATTGACCAGCCAGTGGGTGTCGAACACGACGATCGTGTCGACGCCCGCCTCGCGGCAACGCCGGCCGATCTCGATATGGCCATCGATCGCCGACTGGCGCTTGCCCCTGGCCGGACCATCGAGCTCGCTGAGATACATCGACGGCACGTGTGTGATCTTCGCCGCCAGTGCGAGCTTGCCCATTGTCTCGTCTCCCTTCCCATCATTCACGATCCGGCATGGCGGACCGTCTGCTTGGCCGACAGACTAGCCGGGCCGCCTCGCGAAAAAAAGGCCGCGACAGCGGCCCTTCCGGCATTCGAGCCATCTGCTGTCCCAAGATCATGGGACAAGATCATCGCGACAAGATCATGGGGACCGCGGCGTTCACGCCGCCTTGATGTCGATGGTCTTGGCGGCCTTCTGCACCTCCGGCTTCTTGGGCAGCGTGACCTTGAGCACGCCCTGCCTGAACACCGCCTCGATCTTGTCGGTATCCACGCCGTCCGGGATCTGGAAGGAGCGTTCAAATGAACCGAAGCTGCGCTCGCGGACGTAATAGTCCTTCTTCTTCTCTTCCTTGTCCTCCTGCTTCTCGCCCCTGATCGACAGCACGCCGTTCGTGACCTTCACCTCGACGTTCTTCTCGTCGAGCCCCGGCAGTTCCGCCGAGACCTCGTAGGCATTGTCGTGCTCGGCCACGTCGACGGCGGGCGCGACCGCAAAGGACCGCGTCCGGGGAAGACTCGGCAGTTGATCGAACAATGACGGCGTGCGCCAGATTCCGCTGTGGAAATCCTCGAACACGCGGTCGATCTCGCGGCGCAGGCTCTCGAACGGCCGCCATCCCTGCACGGACGGCGCAGTTGCTTTGTCAGTATTGACGGGCAGTTTGGTGGGTTCAGCCATGACTTCATCCTCCTGTTTCACGCGAGGATCATGTCGTTAGCGGCACGGGCGCGACCGTCGCGCTTGACGAGATCGGCCGGCATCCGCTCCCTCGCGCTTGACGGGAAACATATACCGAAGCTCTCAGCGGTTTAGATTGATCACGATCAAATGAGCCCACTCTCCGATGTCCCGAGATCCTTCAAACGGTGCGGGTGGAAGCGGCGCTGCACGGACCTCCTTGGCGTGACACGGGCCGCCATCGGCGCGCCGGTTCCAAGCGCTCCCCGCCTCTCAAGAGCGGGCAAGATGGTGAATGCATCGTAAACCGGCGCAGCTCGCATCCTGCTTTAGGGCAGGCAGAAGAAAGCTTTGCGCTCCAAGGCGTTAAGTGACGAAAATGGAGCAGTCTGGCAGCCCTGTGGCGGCCATTCCAGCGCCCCGATCATGGCGGAATGGCGCGCGAATTGTGGATCGCTTAACAGATTTTCCAGTTCCAGCGGTGAAGGTGTCGGCTCAACCATTCACCACAGGTTTCATGACCGTGACATCCTTCGGACGCGTAATCTCGGTGCGAGGCTCCCAGGCCCGCGTCGGCATTCTGTCGACCCAGCAGATGACCGTTTCCGAGATCCGCGCGACAGTCGGCCGCTTCATCAGCATCCGCTGCCCGAGCGCCACGATCATCGCGATCATCACCGAGGTCACCAGTGAGGACCTGTCGCAGGCCCACGACTATGTCGCGACCGCGTCGGTGGACCTGCTCGGCGAGATCCTCGGCCCCGCCGAGCGGCCGAAATTCCAGCGCGGCGTCACCCATTATCCGACCATCGGCGACGCCGTCGACATGATCACCAGCCAGGAGCTGCGCACGATCTACACGCCGACGGCAGGCGACCATATCGACATCGGCGCCCTGCAGCAGGACACCAGCGTGCGCGCCTGCGTCAATGTCGAGGAAATGCTGTCGAAGCATTTCGCGGTGCTCGGATCGACCGGCGTCGGCAAATCGACCGGCGTGTCGCTGCTGCTCAACGAGATCCTCAAAGCCCGGCCGAACCTGCGCATCTTCCTGCTCGACGTCCACAACGAATATGGCCGCTGCTTCGGCGAACGCGCGCTGGTGCTGAACCCGCGCAATCTGAAGCTGCCGTTCTGGCTGTTCAATTTCGAGGAGATTGTCGACGTCCTGTTCGGCGGCCGCCCCGGCGTGCCGGAGGAGCTCGATATTCTCGCCGAGGTGATCCCGCTGGCGAAGGGCATCTACACCCAGTACCAGAATACGGACCGCATCGGGCTGAAGCGGATCGATCCCAAGACCGTCGGCTACACCGTCGATACGCCGGTGCCGTATCGCCTCGTCGACCTGATCAGCCTGATCGACGAGCGCATGGGCAAGCTGGAGAACCGCTCCTCGCGCATCATCTATCACAAGCTGATCTCGCGCATCGAGACCGTGCGCAACGACCCGCGCTACGCCTTCATGTTCGACAACGCCAATGTCGGCGGCGACACCATGGCGGAGGTCATCAGCCATCTGTTCCGCCTGCCGGCGAACGGCCGGCCGATGACGGTGATGCAACTCGCCGGCTTCCCGGCCGAGGTGGTCGATTCCGTCGTCTCCGTGGTCTGCCGCATGGCGTTCGATTTCGGCCTGTGGAGCGACGGCGTCTCGCCGCTATTGTTCGTCTGCGAGGAGGCGCATCGCTATGCCTCCGCCGACCGCTCGATCGGGTTCGGCCCAACCCGCAAGGCGATCTCGCGCATCGCCAAGGAAGGCCGCAAATACGGTGTCTATCTCGGCCTGATCACCCAGCGCCCGGCCGAGCTCGACGCGACCATCATCTCCCAGTGCAATACGCTGTTCACGATGCGCCTCGCCAACGAGCGCGACCAGTCGCTGCTGCGCTCCGCGGTGTCCGATGCCGCCGCCAACCTGCTGTCCTTCGTGCCCTCGCTCGGCACCCGCGAGGTGCTGGCGTTCGGTGAGGGCGTGGCGCTGCCGACGCGGCTGCGCTTCAAGGAAGTGCCGCCGCATCAATTGCCGCGCAGCGAGGCAACGATCGCCACCGTGCGCTCCGTCAATGCCGGCCATGACATGCATTTCGTCGCGGCCGTTCTGGAACGCTGGCGCGGCGCCACGTCGAGCCGTGATGCGGCCGGCGACGGCGGCACGATCAGCAGCGGCGATCGCGGCGGTCTCGCGACCGCGCTCGATGCCCCCATGCTGCAGCCGTCCATGGGGCTCGACCCCGACCGCTTCTCCCTGCTGAAGAAGCCGCTGCGCTAAGCCCGCGGCCGCCTGCCCGGACCCCTGCCGTGCCTGTCGTGACAGCAACGGACGGAGGACCTTATCCAAAAGCATCGCCGCCGGCATCGAGGATCGCGAGCGCGCCGAGAGTGCGAGCCTGCTGGCCAACGTCAATCCGACCTTTCAACTGGGTACGGCTGGCGCAGCGCGTCCCCGGTCCGCATCGCGCTCGATGCCGTGCCGGAGCGTCGGGACCTGGTCGCGGGACGCTCGGAGACGGTCGAGGTGATGAACTGAGCCGACGGCCATTGCGCCCGCGCCGTCATGGATTATGGTTCGCCGCCCGAACGCCAATCTGGACCCGTTGCCATGACGCAGCCTGCCATCAGCCGCTTCCCCGTCCCCGCGATCGATGCGCTGCCCGACGACATCCGCACCCGCCTCCTGGCGGTGCAGGAGAAGAGCGGCTTCGTGCCCAACGTCTTCCTGACGCTCGCGCAGCGGCCGGACGAGTTCCGCGCCTTCTTCGCCTACCACGACGCTCTGATGGAGAAGGACGGCGGCCTGACCAAGGCCGAGCGCGAAATGATCGTGGTGGCAACCTCGAGCGCCAATCAGTGCCAATATTGCGTCATCGCCCACGGCGCGATCCTGCGCATCCGCGCCAAGAATCCCCTGATCGCCGATCAGATCGCGATCAACTACCGCAAGGCCGACATCACGCCGCGGCAGCGCGCAATGCTCGATTTCGCGATGAAGGTCGCGCTTGAGGCCCAGGCGGTGGACGACGCCGATTTCAAGACCCTGGCAAGCCACGGCTTCAGCGACGACGATATCTGGGACATCACGGCGATCGCCGCCTTCTTCGCGTTGTCAAACCGGATCGCCAATGTCACGGGCATGCGGCCCAATGACGAGTTCTATCTGATGGGCCGGTTGCCGAAGGCGAAGTAGGCCGAGACTTAAGCCGGTCAGTCGTCCGATGCCGGGCCGCACCAGCCGGGCAGATAGACGGCATCATGGCTCTTGGCGAGCGCCAGCGCATGCTCCATGGCCGCCGCGAAATGGCTCTCCACCGTCTTGCGCTTGACCCTGCGGCGCAGGAAGTCCGCCCACAGAAACTCGCTGAACGGTGTCGTGTCCTTGGCAAAGCCACCGGCGCGGCGCAGCTCGCCCGCGAGGCTGCGAAACGGATCGTCCTTCAGATCCGCCACCGTCTTCGGCAGATCCTTGAAATGCCGCCGCTCGCCCTTGGCGTCGTAAGGATACACCCAGCGCTTGTTGTCCATCACGTTCCAGAAGCCGTCGCGATCGACCATCGAGAGATCGCCGATCACGCTGACGAGGACATCCTTGACACCCTCATCGTGCAGCGCGCGGGCCAGATGATGATGGTCGACGACATAGTGCCGCTTGTCCGGACCGAGCACGACGGGGATCATGTGCTTGCCGAGCAGCTCGGCCTGCTTCTTCTGGGATTTGTGCTCGCGCCAGCGCTCCCGCTTGTCCTTCACCTCGCGCATGCCGACCGTCATCTGCGTCGGTCGCAACGACAGGATCGGCACGGGATGCAGCAGCGGCTCGCGGGTATTGGCCATGCGTGGGCTCCAACGGATTTCGCGGACGCCTCGGGCGCGATCAGCACCGCCGGCGCGTGGGTTCCACCGTTACACCAAACGGGGCGGACACGACACATCCGCAGGGCGACAGGCCCGTCTGATGCAGCTCAACCCCGGCAAAGTTTCTTTGTGAGAGGCTGCGCCTGCATGCTAAGAAAGCACATCGGAGTCGAGGCATGAAGACCCAGCGCCCCATCGCAGCGGAGGAAGAGCATCGCGTGGTGCCATTCCGGCCACGCAGCGGTCCGGCGCGGCGCGTGGTCGAGGGCGGCGGCCCGCCGGTTCCGCTGCATCGGCGCGAGATGCTCCAGCTCGATCTCTCCCGCTATGAGCAGCCGCGCGAGCAGCCCGATGATTTCCGTCACCGCATCCTGGCCAATATCGCTGCGATCGCCTTTACCATCGCGCTGACCGCGATCGGCATCTGGCTGGCCATGAGCATTGCGGATCTGCGCAAGACCCAGGACTGCCTGCTGACCGGACGGCGCGACTGCGCCCGCATCATCACGGAGACCTACACCCCGTGAGCTGCTGATCCCAGCGGCGGCGCCGCGGCCAGACAGGGCATCACAATCCCGCCACAACCGAGCGGCCCGGCTCCATTGAACTCACCGCGGCGCTCCGATATACGGGCACACGACTCCTGGGCGACGGGGGTAAAAGGGCTCGCATCAGACGCCCCGGGGGCGGTGTCCTCTCGTTGCCCTTCTCCGGATTAGCTCAAAAATATCAAAGGCTTAGTGATGTCCTCAACATTCGATCAGGTCGCCACGATCATCGCTGAAACCTGCGACATCCCGCGCGACACGATCACGCCGGATAGCCACGCCATCGACGATCTGGGCATCGACAGCCTCGATTTCCTCGACATCGCGTTCGCGATCGACAAGGCCTTCGGGATCAAGCTGCCGCTCGAGAAGTGGACGCAGGAAGTGAACGACGGCAAAGCCAGCACCGAACAGTATTTCGTGCTGAAGAACCTGTGCGCCCGCATCGACGAGCTGGTCGCCGCCAAGGGCGCGTGAGCGCCCGCCATGCAGATCGAGTACTTCCAGCTGATCGACCGCATTCTCGACCTCCGACTGGACGAGAAGACCATCACCGTCGAAGCCAAGGTTCCCACCGAAAGCACCATTTTCGAAGGACATTTTCCGGGCTACCCGATCATGCCCGGCGTTTTGTTGATCGAATCGATGGCGCAGACATCGGGATGGCTGTTGCTTGCGCTGATGAAGTTCGAGCGAATGCCGTTCCTGGCTGCCGTCAAGGAGGCCAAGATGCGCGGCTTCGTCTCGCCCGGCGAGGTGCTGAGCGTCGAGGCCAATGTGCTGCATGAGGGCTCCGGCTATGCCATCACCGAAGCCCGCGTGAAGGTCGACGGCAAGCTTCGCTCCAATGCGACAATCACGTTTAGCCATGTCCCCTTCCCCAACCCGGAATTGCGCGGACACATGGACGCCGTCGCCCAGCGCGTCGGCTTTCCGCAACAGGTCCTGCAGCGATGAATGAGACAGCCGTGACCGCCGAGCCCGTCGAAGTCTGGATCACCGGTATCGGGCTTGCGACCTCGCTTGGCGAGGGCCTCGATGCGAACTGGGACGCCCTCAACTCCGGCCGGATCAATGTCGACGAGCAGGGCTTCGCGCCCTACATCGTGCATCCCTGGGCCAAGGTGAATCTGGAAGCGCAGATCCCCAAGAAGGAACAGCGCCAGATGGAGGCGTGGCAGCGCATCGGCACCTATGCCGCCGGGCTGGCGCTGGATTCCGCCGGCCTCAAAGGCAATAAGGAGATCCTGTCCCGGATGGACATGATCGTCGCCGCCGGTGGCGGCGAGCGCGACATCTCGGTCGACACCAACATCCTCAACGCCGAGGCGCAGGGCAATTGTACGCCGGGCTTTCTCAACGACCGGCTGATGAGCGATTTACGCCCCACCCTGTTCCTGGCGCAGCTCTCCAACCTGCTCGCCGGCAACATCGCAATCTCGCATGGCGTGTGCGGCACCTCGCGCACCTTCATGGGCGAAGAGGTCGCGGGCGTCGACGCGTTCAAGATCGCGCTGGCGCGCATTGCCGGCGGCCAGAGCGACATCGCGCTGGTCGGCGGCTCGCATAATGGCGAGCGCAAGGACCTGCTCGTTCTGTACGAGTTCGGCGACTACAATCTGAAGAACAAGTTCGCCCCGGTCTGGGACCGCAAGGAGCATCCCGGCTTTGCGCTCGGATCGGCCGGTGCATTCCTCGTGCTGGAATCCAGGCCCCATGCCGAGGCCCGCGGTGCCAAGCCGCTGGCGCGGCTCAGCAAGGTGGTCGCCGATCGCGCCCGCCGCAAGGAAGCCGGTGCCGTGACTGGCACGCTGGAGCGGCTGTGGTCCGCGCTGGACGTCCACGAAGCTCCCGGCGCCATCATCACCGGCGCAACAGGCGCCGAGCCCGTGACCTCGGAAGAGCGCGCCTTCCTCGGTCAGCACAAAGCCTTCGCCGTGCGATCGAGCGGAACCCGCTTCGGCCATACGATGGAAGCCCATTTCGCCCTCGGCCTTGCGCTTGCGGCGCTGTCGATATCCCGTGGCGCGCTGTTTGCGCCGGGCGATTCCTCCGGCGTCGAGATCGAGATGAAGCAGGCTCCGGCCCAGATCGTCGTGGTCGGTGCCGGCCATTACCGCGGCGAAGGCATGGCCTTGGTCGAATCAGTCAAGTGAGCGCGGCGCGGCCGACGGATACGCGACGGGGGACAATATGAGTTTACGCGACAAGTTTGGACGCCCCATCGTGGTCGTGACCGGGATGGGCATCGTCACCTCGCTCGGCGCCGGCAAAGCGGAGAACTGGAGCAAGCTGGTCGCCGGCGAATCCGGCATCCGCACCATCACGCGCTTTCCGATCGACGGCCTGAAGACCACGATGGCCGGCACCGTCGATTTCGTCCCGGTCGCCCCGTTCACCTCGACAGGGCTCTCCGAACGACTCGGCCACATGGCGGTCGAAGAAGCGATCGCGCAATCCGGGATCGGCACCAAGGGTGACTTCCCGGGTCCGCTGTTTCTCGCGGTTGCGCCGGTCGAGATCGAATGGCCGCAGCGTCTGGAGCTCGCGCACGAGGTCGGCGGCACGCAATTCACCTATGACGACCTGCTGAGGGTCTGCGGCGGCGGCAAGTTCGTGAATTATCACCACCGCTTCCTGTTCGGCTCGGTCGCGGATTCGCTGTCGGATACGTTCGGCACCAAGGGGTCGCCGATCTCGCTGTCGACCGCCTGCGCCTCCGGCGCGACCGCGATCCAGCTCGGTGTCGAAGCCATCCGGCGCGGCGAGACTGATGTTGCGCTGTGCGCGGCCACCGAGGGCTCGGTGAATCCCGAGGGGCTGGTGCGCTTCTCGCTGCTGTCGGCGCTGTCGACGCAGAACGATCCGCCGCAGGCGGCCTCCAAGCCGTTCTCCAAGAACCGCGACGGGTTCGTGATGGCCGAGGGCGCCGGCGCGCTGGTACTGGAGAGCTACGATGCGGCAGTGGCGCGCGGCGCCAAGATCCTCGGCGTCGTCGCCGGCTGCGGCGAGCTGACCGATTCCTTCCATCGCACCCGCTCCTCGCCGGACGGCAAGCCGATCATCGGCTGCATCCGCAAGGCGTTGGCCGATGCCGGCATGGCGCCGGAGCAGATCGACCACATCAACGCCCACGGCACCGCCACGCCCGAGAACGACAAGATGGAATATGTCGGCGTCTCCGCCGTGTTCGGCGACTACACCAGCAAGATTCCGGTCTCGTCCAACAAGTCGATGGTCGGGCACACGATCTCTGCGGCCGGCGCGGTGGAGGCGATCTTCTCGCTGCTCACGCTGGAGCATCAGCGGATTCCGCCGACCATCAATTACGATGTTCCGGATCCCGCGATCCTGTTCGACGTGGTCGGCAACAAGGCGCGCGATGCGCGCGTCACCACCGTGATGTCGAACTCGTTCGGGTTTGGCGGCCAGAACGCCTCGCTGATCCTGACCCGCGAACCGGCCTGATCCGCCTGTCGCATCGATGAGTCTCATTCCCCTCCGGACCAAGCTCGTCATCCGCCAGGCCGTGAAGTCGCTCGGGGCCTCCGCCGTCGGCGGGCTGACGGTCGGCATGCTCAGAACGACGCGCTATTTCGACCCGCAGAAGACCGCCGACCGCTTCGCGCGCATCGCGCAGTGGATCGGCCCCAAGCTGCGCGAACAGCGCATTGGTCGCGACAATCTCACGAGAGCTTTCCCGGAGAAGTCGCCCGAGGAGATCGAGACGATCCTCGCCGGCGTATGGGACAATCTCGGCCGCGTCGGCGCCGAATTCGCCCATCTCGACAAGATCTGGGACTACGACGAGGCCCATCCCGAGCGCAGCCGGATCGAGCTGTCGCCGCGCACCCACGAGTTGTTTCATCAGCTCCGTCTCGACGGCAAGCCGGCGCTGATCTTCGCCAGCCATCTCGCCAATTGGGAGATGCCCGCGCTCGCCGCCGTCGCCCACAAGCTCGACACCGCGATCTTGTATCGCCGGCCCAACATCGCCGCGGCCGACCGCATCATCCAGGAGATGCGGCAGGTCAAGATGGGCACGCTCGTCCCCGCCGGCCGCGACGCCCCGCTGCGGCTCGGCGAGGCACTCAAGAACGGCCAGCATGTCGCGATGCTGGTCGACCAGTACCTGACCGGCGGCGTCGAGGTGACGTTCTTCGGCCGCAAGACCCGCGCCAACCCGATGCTCGCGCGCCTGCTGCGCCAGGTCGAATGCCCCGTGCATGGCGTCCGTATCATCCGCCTGCCCGGCAACCGCTTCCGCGCCGAACTGTCGGAGGAAGTGAAGCCGGTGCGGACGGCCGATGGCCAGATCGACATCCAGGGCACGACGCAGGCGGTCACCAACGTGGTCGAGAGCTGGATCCGCGAATATCCGGAGCAATGGCTCTGGCTGCACCGGCGCTGGCGCTGAGCGGCACACAGCCAAATTCCACCACGAGGAAGCAGACCTCCAGTATCATTTGCTTCTCGTGGGCCTATTCAAAGAAAAACCTTACCTCCTCCGCCATCGCTCGCTAGTTTGGCCTCCGATCCGACAGCTGTTCGGAAGCTTCAGGGAGGACAAGCACGCATGTTTTCGCACATCATGATCGGCACCAACAACCTCGACAAGGCCAAGGCCTTCTACGACAAGCTCTTGGGAACGTTGGGCGTGAGGCCGGCCAAGGTCGACGGCCACCGCATCTTCTATTTCACGCCGACCGGCGTCTTCTCGGTGTCCAAGCCGATCAATGGCCAGCCGGCGACCCCCGCCAATGGCGGCACGATCGGCTTTTCCTGCAGCTCGCCCGAGCAGGCCGACGCCTGGCATGCAGCAGGCCTCGAAGCCGGCGGCACGACCTGCGAAGAACCGCCCGGCATCCGCCAGGGCTCCGCCGGCAAGCTGTATCTCGCATACTTGCGCGATCTCGACGGCAACAAGCTCTGCGCGATGCACCGGATGGCGTGATTCTGCGCCGTCATTGCGAGGAGCAACGCGACGAAGCAATCCAGAATCTTCGTGCGACCCTGGATTGCTTCGCTAGCGCTCGCAATGACGCCAGCCGAAGCTTCACCGCCCCGTCTTCACCTTCGTCCAGAGACGGTTGATGATCCGCTGCGTGGCCGGCTCGCGGGCGGTGATGACGAACAGCTTCTTCAGGGTCGCGTCGTCCGGATAGATGTTCTTGTCGCCGAGGATCTTCGGGTCGATCAGCTTCTGGCTGGCCAGATTGCCATTGGCGTAGGACAGGAAGTCGGAGTTCTTGGCGGCGACCCCGGGCCGGTAGAGGTAGTTGATCAGCGCATACGCCTCGGTGACGTGCTGCGCGTCGGCGGGGATCGCGAAATTGTCGAAGAACATCTGCGCGCCCTCTTTGGGGATCGCATAGCCGATCTCGATGCCGTTCTTGGCCTCCTCGGCGCGGCTCCTCGCCTGCATGATGTCGCCGGACCAGCCGACGACGAGGCAGATCTCGCCGGTGGCGAGCGCGCTCAAATATTCCGACGAATGAAACTTGCGCACTGATGGAGCGACCTGGCCGACCACCTCGGCGGCCTTCTCGAGGTCGGCCTGCTTGGTCGAGTTCGGATCGAGGCCGAGATAGTTCAGCGCTGCCGGGAAGATGTCGTCGGCGGAGTCCAGCATGTGGACGCCGCAATCCTTGAACTTGGCTAGGTTCTCCGGCTTGAACACCATGTCCCAGCTGTCGATCCGCGCACCAGCCCCTAAGATCTTCTCGATCGTCTTGACGTTATAGCCGATGCCGGTCGTGCCCCACATGTAGTTGGCGGCGAACTGATTGCCGGGATCGTAGGTGGCGAGACGCTCGGTCACGACCGGCCACGCATTGGCGAGATTGGGCAGTTTGGTCTTGTCGAGCGGCTGGAAGATCTTGGCCTTGATCTGGCGCTGCAGGAAATACGCCGTGGGCACCACCACGTCATAGCCGGACTTGCCGGCGAGCAGCCGCGTTTCCAACGTCTCGTTGGCGTCGAACGTGTCGTAGACGACATTGATGCCGGTCTCCTTGGTGAAGTCGTCGAGGACCCCCGGCGCCATGTAGTTCGACCAGTTATAGAAGTTGACGACGCGCTCTTCGGCATGGCCGGCCGACGCCGAGAGCGTCAGCGTCACAACGGCCAGCGCCAGAGCCGAACGAATGCAGCCGCGCGTCATGAGCTTATCTCTTGTTTGAGCATGATCTTTGCGGAAAACCGGTGCCCACTTTTCCGGATCATGCTCGAGCTACCGTCGGTGAATGGCGTCGGACAGGCGCTCCAGCGCCGTATCGAGCGTCGCGTCCTTCTTGGCAAAGCAGAACCTGACGACCGAGGTCACGGCATCCTTCTCATAGAACGCCGACACCGGGATCGCCGCCACCTTGTAGTCGTGAACGATACGGCGGCAGAACTGCTCGTCGGTCTCGTTGAGGCCGAGCGGCGACAGGTCGACGGTGAGGAAATAGGTCCCCTGCGCCTTCAGCACGGGAAAACCGAGACGTTCGAGGCCTGCCGTGAGCCGGTCGCGGCTGCGCGCCAGCTCCGCGCGCATGTCGAGGAAGTAGTCGTCGGACTTCCCGAGCCCGTAGGCCACCGCCATCTGAAGGTTCGGCGCCGTCGTGAAGGTGAGGAACTGATGCACCTTGGCCGCGACACGCAGCAGCTGCGGCGCGGCGCAGACGAAGCCGATCTTCCAGCCAGTGAGCGAGAAGATCTTGCCGGCCGAGCCGACCTTGATGGTGCGGTCGCGCATGCCGGGGATGGTGATCAGCGGGATGTGCTCGCGGCCGTCGAAGACCACGTGCTCCCAGACCTCGTCGCAGATCGCGACCGCGTCGAACTCCTGGCAGAAGCGCGCCAAGAGCTCCAGGTCCTCGCGCGGATAGACCACGGCGGCCGGGTTCAGCGGATTGTTGAACAGCACGGCCTTGGTCTTCGGCGAGAATGCTTGCCGCAGCATCTCCTCGGACAGTCGCCAATGCGGCGGCTCGAGCCGCACCAGGCGCGGAATGCCGCCAGCCTGGCGGATGATCGGCAGGTAGGAATCGTAGACCGGCTGAAAGCAGATCACCTCGTCGCCCGGCTCGACCACCGACAGGATCGCCGAGGTCAGCGCCTCGGTGCCGCCGGAGGTCACCATGACCTCGCTCATCGGATCGAGGTCGAGCTTGTGCCAGTGCTTGTAGTGCGCCGCGATCGCCTGGCGCAGCTCGGGCAGCCCCATCATCGACGGGTACTGGTTGTAGCCGTTCAGGACGGCATCGGCCGCGGCGCGGCGGATGTCCTCCGGGCCGGGATCGTCGGGAAAGCCCTGGCCGAGATTGATGGCGTTGTTGTCGCGCGCGAGCTGCGACATCTGCTCGAAAATGGTGACGGGCAGATCAGCGAAGACCTTGTTCTGCGAGATCATGATGCGGTGTCAGCCGCCGGTCTTGATCGGCAGGCCGGCCGCCTTCCAGCCGAGCATCCCGCCCTGGAGGTGCTTGTCATAGGGCAGACCGGCCGCCTGCGCCGCCAGCGAGGCAGTCACCGAGCGCTTGCCGGAGCGGCAGGCAAACACGACGTCCTTGCCCTGGGGATCCGGGATCAGCTTCGGATCGAAACCCGACAGGGGAACAACAATGCCGCCCGGATAGGCTTCCGCAGCAACTTCGTTCGGCTCGCGCACGTCGACCAGAAGAATTCGCCCCTCGGCAATCCCCTGGGCCACGTCCTGCGGCGTCAAATCATGCACAACAGCCACGCCTATCCTCCAAGCCTGTAGCGGAGCCGCGTCAGGGCCCCCAACCGGGCGCCAAACTCACCCCAGACGCACCGAAAATCAAGCGGTTCGGCAACGGGCCGCGCGTCTCTCAGATCGTGACCTGGGTGCCGACCTCGACCACGCGCCCGCTCGGGATCTGAAAATAATCCGTGGCGTCGTTGGCCGACCGGCTCATGGTGATGAACAGGTGATCCTGCCAGCGCGGCATGCCGGAATGCGCCGCAGGCTTGAGGGCGCGCCGCGACAGGAAGAACGAGGTCGACATGATGTCGAACTGCCAGCCGAGCTTGCGCGCGATCGCCAGTGCCCGCGGCACGTTGGGCGATTCCATGAAGCCGAACCGCAAGGTGACCTTGGAGAAGGTCGGGCTGATCTGCTCCAGCCGCACCCGCTCCGACGGATCGATGCGCGGCGTCGGCGCGGTCTCGATGGTCAGGATCACGTTCTTCTCGTGCAGCACCTTGTAGTGCTTGAGGCTGTGCATCAGCGCCGTCGGCGCGCTCAAGGGATCTGACGTCAGGAACACGGCCGTGCCGGGAACGCGCTGCGGCGGGCGCTTCTCCAGCATCGCCACGAGGTCCGCGAGCGGGAATTCGAGCTTGCGCGATTTCTCGAACAGCAGCCGGCTGCCGCGCCGCCACGTATACATCAGCGTCATCACGAAGCCGCCCAGCGCCAGCGGCACCCAGCCGCCTTCGAGGACCTTCAGCAGGTTTGCCGACAGGAAGGTCAGATCCAGGAACAGGAACGGCGCGATCAGCGCTCCCGCCGCGAGCGGCGACCACCGCCAGACCTTCCAGATCACGACAAAGCCCATCATCGCCGTGACGACCATGGTGCCGGTGACCGAGATGCCATAGGCCGAGGCCAGCGCGCTGGACGATTTGAACAGCAGGACCAGCAGCACCACCGAAGCCAGCAGCAGCTTGTTGATCCGGGGAATATAGATCTGGCCCGAATGCGCCTCGGAGGTGTGACGGATCTCAAAGCGCGGCAGCAGGCCGAGCTGGATCGCCTGTCGGGTCAGCGAATAGGCGCCGGTGATGACGGCCTGGCTGGCGATGACCGTCGCCACGGTGGCGAGTGCGACCATCGGGATCAGCGCCCATTCCGGGAACATCAGAAAGAACGGGTTCTCGAGCGCCTTGGCGTCGGCGATGATCAGCGCCCCCTGCCCCAGATAGTTCAGCGCCAGCGACGGCAGCACGACAAACAGCCAGGCCGTCTGGATCGGCCGCTTGCCGAAATGGCCGAGATCCGCATACAGCGCCTCGGCACCGGTGACAGCGAGGAACACGGCGCCGAGCGTGATGAAGCCCACGATACCGTGGTGCAGCATGAAGGACACGGCGTTCACCGGGTTGATCGCCCACAGCACCTCCGGATGGCGAAGGATCGGCGGGAATGCCGCGATGCCGATGACCAGGAACCAGATCAGCATGATCGGGCCGAAAAAGGCCGCGACCTTGGCCGTGCCGCGCGCCTGAACGGCGAACAGCGCCGCGAGAATGATGACGGTCAGCGGGACGACGTAAGGATCGAACGCGGCTGTGACCAGCTTGGTGCCTTCGATCGCCGAGAGGACCGACAGGGCCGGCGTGATCACCGCATCGCCATAGAACAGCGCGCCCGAGATGATGCCGAGCAGGACGATGATGCTGGCGCCGCGGGTGACGCCGCGCTGCGCCAGCGCCATCAGCGCCAGCGTTCCGCCCTCGCCATGATTGTCGGCCCGCAGCAGGATGACGACGTATTTCAGCGTGACGACGACGATCAGGGCCCACAGGATGAGCGAGATCACCCCCATGACCGCATGGGGCGCCGCCTCGCCGCTGCTGCTGGCGGCCGTGACGGCCTCGCGCAGCGCGTATAGCGGACTGGTGCCGATGTCGCCGTAGACGACGCCGATGCTCCCCAAGGTCAAGGCGGTAAAGCTGGCCGTCGAATGGGCGTCGCCATGCCCGTTTGTCGCCGGCGCTTCCGCGGGCGTGGCTGCGGCGTCAACTGTCATGGGGTAGCCCCCTCGAGGACTCGTTAATGCTTCACTGCACAATCGCAGGGCGCGCGGCTTATAGCTGCAGCGCTCCAAGGATGAGCCGGGGAGATTGCATACGTTCCATGCAAAATAACATGGATCAACCCTCCGGGCAATCGAGCCGATCAGATCGTCACCTGTGTCCCGACCTCGACGACCCGCCCGGTCGGAATTTGGAAGTAGTCGGTGGCGTCGTTGGCCGACCGGCTGAGCGCGATGAAGAGATGGTCTTGCCAGCTCGGCATGCCCGATTGGGATGACGGCTTCAAAGAGCGGCGAGAGACGAAGAACGACGTCGACATGATGTCGAACTGCCAGCCGAGCTTGCGGGCCACCGCGAGCGCCCGCGGCACGTTCGGCGATTCCATGAAGCCGAAGCGCAGCCGCACCTTGGAGAATTTTTCGCTGATCTTCTGCATGCGCACACGCTCCGACACATCGACCCGGGGCGTCTGCGCCGTCTCGATGGTCAGGATCACATTGTGCTCGTGCAGCACCTTGTTATGCTTGAGATTGTGCAGGAGCGCGGTCGGCACCGAGGTCGGATCGCTGGTGAGAAACACCGCCGTCCCTTTCACGATATGCGGTGGCCGCTTTTCCAGGCTCCCGATCAGGTCATCCAGCGGGACCTCGATCTTGCGCGTCTTCAGCACGAGAATCGCCGAGCCGCGCCGCCATGTCCAGATCGTGACTGCCATGGCCGCGCCGAACAGCAGCGGCACCCAGGCTCCTTCGAAAAGCTTGAGCAGGTTGGCACTGAAGAAGGACAGGTCGACAATGACGAAGGGAACGATGATGGCGGCGGCGACGGCGGCGCGCAGGTTCCAAAGCTTCCAGATCACCACGAAGCCCATGATGCCGTCGGCGACCATGGTGGTGGACACGGCGATGCCATAGGCCGAGGCGAGATTGCTGGAGGTGCGGAACAGCAGCACCAGCAGCATCACGCCGATCAGGAGCAGGCGGTTGACCCGCGGCAGATAGATCTGCCCGGCATGGCTCTCCGACGTATAGCGCACCTCGAAGCGCGGCAGCAGACCAAGCTGCACGGCCTGGCTGACCAGCGAATACGCCCCGGTGATCACCGCCTGGCTCGCGATCACGGTGGCGGCTGTCGCCAGCACCACGAGCGGCAGCAGCAACAGCTCCGGCACCAAGCGATAGAACGAGTTCTCGATGGCCGCGGGATCGGACAGGACCAGCGCGCCCTGCCCGAAATAGTTGATCAGCAGTGACGGAAGCACGAAGAACAGCCATGCCGACTGGATCGGCTTACGGCCGAAATGGCCGAGATCGGCGTACAGTGCCTCGCCGCCGGTGACCGCGAGGAACACCGCTCCCAGCGTGACCAGTCCGATCGTCCCGTGCGAGAGCAGGAATTGGACAGCATAATAGGGATTGATCGCGGCAAGAACGGAGGGATCGTCAGTGATGTGCACGATCCCCATCACAGCCAGGCTGGCGAACCACAACACCATCACCGGACCGAAGGCGGTCGCCACCCGGGCCGTGCCCTTGCTCTGGACCGCGAACAACACCACCAGGATGAACACGGTGAGCGGCACGACATAATGCTCGAGCGCCGGCGCGGCGAGCTTGAGGCCTTCGACGGCCGATAGCACCGAGATCGCCGGCGTGATCATCGAATCGCCGATGAACATCGACGCACCGATGACGCCGAGCGACATCAGAAAGATGCTGCGCCGGCCCAAAGCGCGCTGGCCGAGCGCCATCAGCGACAACGTTCCCCCCTCACCGTTATTGTCGGCTCGCAGCAGCAGCAGCACATATTTGGCCGTCACCACGATGAACAGCGACCATAGGATCAGCGAGAGCACGCCGAGTACGATCATCCGCGACACCGGCTCGCCGTGAGCGGCGCCATGCGCCGCCTCGCGGAACGCGTAGAGTGGCGAGGTACCGATGTCTCCGAACACGACGCCGATGCTGCCGAGGGTCAGCCCCCAGAACCCCGATGTGCTCGCCGCTTCCTGTCCTTCGGTCGATGTTGCGCTGGCCGTCATGTCGCTCGGAACGCATCTTCCCTGTTTGGTTCGGGGCGTTTGGACGCAGACCCGCCGCCGATCAAGTCGCCACCGTAGCAGAGCTTGATTCCTCGGCTATGACCAAACAAGCACGGCGCTCACAGATCTCTCATCCCGCGTCGCGGCAAATTGCAGCGGCGGTCGCTCCGACGCCATGTCAGGTTGGCAAGCGCGCGAATCAAGGTGTGCTCGCACTCGGAGGCAGGAAATGACGGGCGACGCCCGCCCTTCTGGCCGACAATCCCGCTTTAGGGCTTCAGATCGGGGGGCAATGGCGGATCCTCGCGCATCAAGGTGATGGTCACGCGGCGATTGGCGGCGAGCGAAGGATCGTCCGGGAACAGCGGCTGGGTATCCGCCTTGCCGGAAACCGCGAAGATGTGGCTCGGCGGCAGACCTTCCCGCTCCAGGATCTGACGCACGGCGTTGGCGCGGTCTGCCGACAGGTCGAACGCGCCGTAGTCGCTGCGCGCCGGAACGAAGCCGGCCGCGGTATGCCCGGTGATCTGCACCCGCAGCGGCGTCGCCTTGAGCGGCGCAGCCAGCTTCTCGATCAGGCGGCGGGTGCGATCATAGGGCACTTTCGAGCCATCGGCGAACATGGAACGGCCGTCCTGGTCGACGATCTCCAGGTTGAGCCCCTGCTTGGTCTCCTCGAACATGATGTGCTTGGAGATCTCGGTCATCTCCGGCATGTCCTGCAAGGCCTGACGCAGCGATGCGGAGGCCAGGGCGAACTGCCGGTCGGTCTTGAGCTTGGCGCCGTTGGTGTGCTGGCGCTCCTCCTGCTCGGGGCTCGGCTCGCGGGACGTCTCCTCCGGCGAGACATGGGCTGCGTTCTTGAGCTTCGGCCGGGTCGGCAGGCCGTCGGATTCGACGATGCCCGAATAACGCGACTCGGATTGCACGCCGAACGCATCGCGCATCGAGCCCGCGACGACCTTCAGCTTGTTGTTGTCCATGGTCGAGAAGGCGACCAGCATCACGAAGAAGCTGACCAGCAGCCCCATCAGGTCGGCGAAGGTCACGAACCAGCCGTGACCGCCGCCATGCGCATCGCCCCGCTTCTTCTTGGCCATCGCTCACCCCATCCCCGGATCGCCTGCCGCTGCCGATCAGGCAGGCACAGGCTCACCTTCGGCGTGGCGATGCTTCTCCGGCAGATAGGCCAGCAGCATCTCGCGCACGAGAGCCGGGCTCTTGGAGTCGCGGATCATCAGGATGCCGTCGATGATCAGCGTGCGATTGGTCTCCTCATCGAGCAGCTTGCCATGCAGCTTGTCGGCGATCGGCAGACAGATCAGGTTCGACACCAGCGCGCCGTAGAGCGTTGCCAGCAGCGCGGTGGCCATGAACGGACCGAGCTTCGACGGGTCGGTCATGTTGGCGAACATCTGCACCATGCCGATCAGCGTTCCGACCATGCCGAACGCTGGCGCGCAGTCGCCGATGGCGCGGTAGATCTTGCTGCCCTCGTCGAGGTGCATCAGGAAGTTGTCGCGGTCGCGCTCGAGATTGTCACGGATGAATTCGAGGTCGTAGCCGTCAGCCACATAGCGAATGCCCTTGGCCAGAAAGGGCTCATCGGTTTCGACCTTCTCCAGGCCGACCGGCCCCTGCTTGCGGGCGATCTCGGCGATGCGGGCGAGTTCGTCGACCAGCTCGCGGGCCGACAGGCGGCTCATGGTGAAGGCGAACTTCATGCCGAGCGGAATGCCGTGCAGCATGACTCCGAGCGGAAAGCGGATCATGGTCGCGGAGATCGAACCACCGAAAATGATGATCGCGGCGTGCTCGCTGACGAACATTTCGAGATCGCCGCCCAGCAGCATCATCGTCGCGATGACGATCACGCCAGCTACGAGCCCCGCAGTCGTCATAATATCCATGAGTCAACTCCACCGCCTACGCGCACCACCGACCCCGCCGGACCGACGCGGCTCTTCTGAGCCACGTGTTTCGAACCCTACGCGGCCGCCATTAAGGACGAGTTACTGAAATTGGTAGGCATAACACCGGGTAAAGAACGTCGCCGGCATCCTGTCGAAATGGACCACGGTCGCTTCTCAGGCGGCCGCTACGCCACGCTTGAGCAGGTTCGCCTCGGCGAACCGAACCGCCTGCTCGAACGACTGCTGCATCTTGTGGACCATCTCCAGCATTTGCGCCGGCTCCATCGTCGCCGAGCCGAGCTCGAGCTCGCGTGACAGCCTCGACAGCGCCGAGAAGCCGAACGTCGCCGACGAGCTCTTGATGGAATGCGCCTCGCGCTTCAGCTCCAGGCGATCCTCGAACTTGCTCGCAAGAGTGCCGAACTTCCCCGACGTATCGTCCAGGAACGTGCGCAGCACCTCCAGCGCGTCTTCCTCGCCGAGCTCGGACACCAGGATCTGGTAGACGGATTCATCGAATTGAACCAAGTCGGTCATGCCACAAGCCTTTCCTTGTGTTTGGCAGCTGTCGCCCGAAGCAGAGCAGCATTCAGTCGATCGCGTGTGACCGGCTTGGTCACGAAGTCGTTCATGCCGGCATCCGTGCACGCCAGATGATCCTGGCTGGTGGCGTTGGCCGTCAGAGCGATGATGTAGATGTCCCGCGCGGGCGGCGGCAGCGATCGGATCATCCGGGTCGCCGTCAGCCCGTCCATCTCGGGCATCATCATGTCCATGAGCACGAGATCGTAGGCATGCTTCTGCACGGCAGCGATGGCCTGGGTCCCGTTATCGACGATGTCATAGCCGTGACCAAGTTTGTCGAGGAGCTTCTTGATCACGAACTGATTGGTGAGATTGTCCTCGGCGACAAGAACCTTGAGCGGCTCGAAATTAGCCGGCCGCTCCTCGGAAACGCTCTCGCCGACCGGCACGATCGGCGCTTCTGGCACGCTGAGCTGCTCGACATCCGGCTGCGGTTGCGGCTGGACCTCGATGGAGAAAGTGAAGGTGCTGCCTTCGCCGATCTTGCTCTGCACCTTGATGTCGCCGCCCATGCAGGTGACGAGCCGTTTGCAGATCGCAAGGCCGAGACCGGTGCCGCCAAAGCGGCGCGAGATGGAGTTGTCGACCTGCGAGAACTGTCTGAACAGACGGCCGACAGCCTCGGCGGGAATGCCGACGCCGGTATCGGCGACCGAGAACACCAGGGTCAGGTTCGGTCCTGCCAGATTCTCGGCCCGCACATCGATATTGACGCTGCCCGCCTCGGTGAATTTGAGCGCATTGCCGACGAGATTGAACAGCACCTGGCGAAGCCGCGCGGGATCGCCCACCACGTAATTCGGCACGTCCGGCGCGATCGATGTCGTCAGTTGCAGGCCCTTCTCCTTGGCGCGCGAGACCAGCAGTTCGGCCGTCGCGGTCACCGACCGGTGCAGGTCGAACTCGATATGCTCGATTTCCAGGCGATCGGCATCGAGCTTCGAGAAATCGAGCACGTCGTTGAGCAGCTGCAGCAGATAGTCGGCAGATTCCCGCAATGTGGTCGCGATCTTGCGCTGCTCCGGCGCGAGATCGGCCGACAGCAGCAGGTCGGCAAGCCCGATGACGCCGTTCATGGGGGTCCGGATCTCGTGGCTCATCATGGCCAGAAATTCGGATCGCGCCCGCGTCCCGGCCTCGGCCGCGTCGCGTGAGGCGGCGAGGCCGGCCTGGTAGCGCGCGATCAGGATGGTGATGATGCCGATGATGACCGTCAGCAGCGTGCCGACCATCAGGCCGCGGTCGACCCTGATGGCGCTGAAGACCTCGTCGGTCGCCTGCCCGACAACGACCACCAGTGGCTGATCCTTGACACGCCGGAACGAATAGATCCGAGAGATGCCGTCGATCTGGCTCTTGGTGATGTAGGATCCACTGGTCTTTTGCTCGATGTTCGCCATGATGGGGCTGCCGGCCAACGAGGAGCCGACGGCACTCGGACCAGCCGAAGCACGCGCGCGAACAATGCCGTCGGTGCCGACCAGGGTCACATTGCCATTCTTGCCAATGTCCACCGAGTTGTAGAAGCTGGAGAGATATTCAGGATCGAGCGAGACCACCACGACACCGCCGAAGGAGCCGTCCTGCAGGATGATGCGGCGTGTCAGCTGGATCGACCATTTGTTCGAGACGCGGCCGAAGATCGGCTTGCTGATGAAGAGAAAATCGGCCGTGCCGTCGGCGTGGACACGGAAATGCTCGCGGTCGTGCAGGTCGAGGCCGCGCATTTTCGGATCGATATTGCTGGACAGCATGACGCCGTCCTTGCCGATCACGACGACCTGGAACGAGAAGTCGGACAGGAACTGGCTGTTCCTGGCCCACAGCGACATGTCGAAATTCTGCGGATCCTTGGCATAGGAGTCGCGGACATAGAGCAGCGTCTGATCCGCCGCGCGGATCGAGCGGATGATCTGCTCTTCGAAAGCCCGGGCGAGGTTGGCGCCGTTCTTCAACGCCGACTGCTCGGTGCGGGCGCGCTCCTCGGTGATCGTGTAGACAATTCCGACCCACACCAGCGCAATCGCCGACAGGCCGATCACGGCGCTGCCGAAATGCCCGATCAGCCGGACCAGTGCATCGACAGCCCGGTCGAGCCGGCCGAACAGCGGCATGGATTTGGATAACACCCTGAGCATGTCTTCTCGTCCTCGAAGACATGCAATAGCGATGCAGGCTCGCCATCAGGTAAAGCTTGATGGATAAAATCTTCCCAACGCGCGACGGCGCGTTAATTCTCGCCATGCCGCTCGTGGTTCGAGGTAATCCCTCACCTGAATTGGTGCGATTTCAGGGGCGCGGCACTCATCCCCGTAGTCATCCGGAGAAACCCGCCGATGGCCCCGTCCGGCCTCGCGGATGCACGGACCGAGCGAGCCGCCCCTCGAACGAGGCGGCTCGCTCTGGAACGATGGCGCAAGCTGCGCTCAGTGGATCTCGGCGGATCGCTTCAGCGCCTCTTTGAGCTTGTCGAGCGAGAAATCAGCCGACCGTGCGATCTCCAGGATCGGGGTTTCGCGGCGGGCGCAGAGCTCGGCCGCATCGGGCAGGCTGGCGGCGATGTCGTGGGGGATCACGATGGCGCCATGGCGATCGGCATGGATCAGATCATCGGAGTGCACCGTCATGCCGGCGACGCGAACTTCGCCGCCGAAGCTCTCGGCATGCACCCAGGCGTGCGACGGCCCGATCGACCCCGCCAGCGCCTGAAAGCCGGGCGCCCATTGCGGGATGTCGCGAATGGAGCCATCGGTGATCACGCCGAGACAGCCAAGCGCCTTATGGACGTTGCTCTGCACCTCACCCCAGAAGGCGCCATAGCCGATATCCGGCCCGTCGATGTCCTGGATCACGGCAATCCGCGGACCGTGACCGGTGCCGACATACTCATAATAGGCAATGCGCCGCCTCGCCTGCTCCTCGGCCGGGAGTGCGGACTTCACCACCGAGCGGATGGTCACCGTGCGCGCATATCCGACCATGGGAGGCAGATCGGGAAACGGACAGACCAGCGGCTTGGTGGTGTAGCCGATCAGGCGGCGCTCCGGCGCCACGATCTCCATCGCATTGCAGATGGTCGGCGTGTCGTAGCGCGCGAGCGCCTCGAGGATGGAGGGAGCGAGCGGCGCGGCGGCAGGACTTGTCACAGGCGTTATCTCCGGATGATGCGGACGGCATTCACGAGCGTCCTTGGCCATCCGGTATAGACGAGGCGGCCCAGGCCGGCAAAGCTCCGGCCCGGACCTGGGGCCTTGCGCTCAGTGCAGACGTTCAGGCGGCCGCTGCTCCTGCTCGGGCGCAGGCACGCTCGGCTGGGAGAATGAAGCGGCGGACGGCGCCGACCCTTGCGACGCCGTGGCCGCGGCGCCGAGCGCGGCCGCATGGCGCGCCGCCTGCTGACGGTACAGCCGCCAGCCGAACGGCAGGCTCAGCATATAGAGGATCGAGCCGGCCGAGAGGATGTGCCAGGGATAGACCACGAGCAGCGCGACGAAGAACACCACCGCCGCAAATACTGGCAGCACGAGCTCAGGCGCGACGCGCATTCTTGCGGTCTTGCCCGAGAACACCGGAAGCCGCGACACCATGAGGAAAGCGATCAGCAGCGTGTAGGCCGCGGTCACCAGGGCCGGCGGCTTCGGCACATCGAGGAAGGCCAGATAGACAGGCAACAGCACGGTGATCGCTCCCAGGGGGGCCGGGACACCGGTGAAGAAATTCGCCGCGAACGGCGGCTTGTTGGGATCGTCGATGCTGGCATTGAAGCGCGCCAGCCGCAGTCCGCCGCTGATCGCGTACATCATGGCGGCAATCCAGCCGCCGTCGCGCAGCTCATGAAGCTGCCAGAAATAAAGGATCAGGCCGGGCGCCACGCCGAAATTGACGAAATCGGCGAGGCTGTCGAGCTCCGCGCCAAATTTCGACTGCCCCTTGATCATCCGGGCGATGCGGCCGTCGATGCCGTCCAGGAAGGCCGCAAAGACGATGGCGCCGACAGCGAGCTCCATCCGGCCTTCGGTCGACAGCCGGATCGCGGTCAGGCCGGCGCAGATCGCCAGCAGGGTGATCATGTTCGGCACGAGCAGCCGCACCGGAATCGGACGGAAACGGCGACGGCGCAGTTCGGGAGAGTTCGGATCGAAGCTCATGATCACACCGCAGAGTGGCTGGTCTGAACCTTGTGCCGGAGCGCGACCCAAGGTTCCCTTAATGAGTCATACTGGATTGGCCGCGGTTCACTGGCTCCGGAACGTCAGTCCAGGCGTGGCCACATCGAAATCGGCCAGGATGGTTTCGCCGGCAATGGCGGTCTGCCCCTCCGAAACCAGAACTTCCGTGCCATCAGGCAGATAGACGTCGAGCCGCGATCCGAACCGGATCAGGCCGAAGCGCTCGCCGGCACCGACCGTCTGGCCTTCGCGCACGAACGACACGATCCGGCGCGCCACAAGACCGGCGATCTGGACCACGCCGATCTTGCCGTGGGGCGTCGAGATTGCGAGCGAGTTGCGCTCATTGTCCTCGCTCGCTTTGTCGAGCTCTGCATTGATGAACGCGCCGGGGCGGTAGGAGATCTTCTCGATCCGACCGGCCACCGGGCTGCGGTTCACGTGAACATTGAAGACGCTCATGAAGATCGATACGCGCAGCAGTGGACGGTCGCCGAGGCCGAGCTCGGCCGGCGGCAGCGCCCGCGTAATCATCGAGATCCGCCCGTCGGCCGGTGCCACCACCAGCCCCTCCCGCTGCGGGGTGACGCGGATCGGATCGCGAAAGAACAGCGCGCACCAGACGGTGAGCAGCGTTCCGATCCAGCCAAGTGGGGTGAAGATCCAGAACAGGATCAGGCTGACGAGGGCAAATCCTCCGATGAAGGGATAGCCTTCGGGGTGAATCGGGGGAATCTGAGCACGAATGGAATTGCTGATCGACATGGCCTGCTTCGTTGAGATGGTGCCGCTCCGAGATCAGAGCTGAGCGCCGCCCTGACTAGGTCGCCGGGCGGCGAAGGTCAAAATGAATCCTTAACTGGGGATCGCGGCGGTTCGCGGGCTCATTCGGCAGCCGTCGCCACTGGACCGTCCAGATCGGGTCTGGTCACCTCCGGCTCGCTTCGACCGGGCGGATTGCGGTTCGGAGCCGAAACGTCGTCGCCGATCTGAGCCAGCTTCTCGCGCGCCGCCTCGGCCTCGCGCTGGCGGTTCCACATGCTGGCATAGAGACCGCCCTTTGCGAGCAACTCGGCATGGGTGCCCCGCTCCGCGATGCTGCCCCGGTCCAGCACAATGATCTCGTCGGCAGCCACAATCGTCGAGAGCCGGTGCGCGATCACCACCGAGGTCCGGTTGCGCGACACCCGGTCGAGCGCCTCCTGAATCTCGTGCTCAGTATGGCTATCCAGTGCCGAGGTGGCCTCGTCCAGGACCAGGATCGGCGGACCCTTGAGGATCGTTCGGGCGATCGCGACGCGCTGCTTTTCACCGCCGGAGAGCTTCAGACCGCGCTCACCCACCTGCGTCTCGTACCCCTTGGGGGCCATCCGGATCAGGCCATCGATCTGGGCCAGCCGGGCGGCCTCCTCGACCGCGGCATCGTCGGCATCCCACCGCCCGTAGCGGATATTGTAGCGGATGGTGTCGTTGAACAGCACGGTATCCTGCGGCACCATGCCGATCTGGGCGCGCAGCGACACCTGGGTGACGTCGCGGATATCCTGCCCATCGATCAGGATGCGGCCGCTGGACACGTCGTACAGCCGGAACAGCAGCCGCGAGATGGTCGACTTGCCAGCGCCCGACGGCCCCACGATCGCAACCGTTTTGCCGGCGGGCACCTCGAAGCTGAGCCCCTGCAGGATCGGCCGGTCCGGCTCATAGGCGAAGCGGACATCCTCGAAGCGGAGCTGGCCGCTCGTCACCACCAGCGGCTTCGCCCCCGGCGCATCCTTCACCTCTGCATCGCGCGTGAGCACGCCGAACATCTTCTCGATGTCGATGATCGCCTGCTTGATCTCGCGGTACACCATGCCCATGAAGTTCAGCGGCTGGTACAGCTGTATCATCATGCTGTTGATCATGACGAAGTCGCCGACCGTGTTATGGCCCTGACGCACGCCTTGGGCACACATCAGCATCGCCGCAGTCAGCCCGATGGTGAAGATCACCGCCTGCCCTGCGTTGAGCACCGCGAGCGAAGTATAGGTTTTGACGCTGGCGCGCTCATAGCGCTCCATCGAGCGGTCGTAGCGCTCGGCCTCGCGCGCCTCGGCGCCGAAATACTTCACCGTCTCATAGTTCAAAAGCGAGTCGATCGCTTTGGTATTGGCCTCGGTATCCGAGTCGTTCATGCGACGCCGGATCTCGATGCGCCATTCGGTCGCGATGTAGGTGTAGTAAAGATAGGCCGCCACCATGGCCAGAGTGACCAGCACGTAACGCCAGTCGAATTGCCACAGCAGCACCGCGGTCAGCAGTGAGACCTCGACGATCGTCGGGATCAGCTGCAGGATCACCATGCGCACGATCGTCTCGATAGCGTTGCGGCCGCGTTCGAGCACGCGGGTCAGACCGCCGGTCTTGCGCTCCAGATGAAAGCGCAGCGACAATTCGTGCATGTGGACGAAAGTGATGGTCGCGAGCTTGCGCACCGCATGCATGGCGACGCGGGCGAAGATGCCGTCGCGCCATTGCGTCAACACCGCCATCAGCACGCGTATCGCGCCGTAGCTCGCTGTCATCACGATGGGCGAGGCAACCAGCCAGAAGGCCCAGTTATCCGGTTGAATTGGCGCAGTGTTGGCGCCGGTCAGCGCGTCGGTGGTCCATTTGAAGGTGAAGGGTAGAACAAGCGTCGCGACCTTGGCCGCGAGTAGCAGCACGACCGACCACAACACGCGCATTTTGAGATCGGCCCGATCGCTCGGCCAGATGAAGGGCCAGAGACGCCGCAAGGTGCCGGCCAGCGTTCCCTGCTCGAGGGACGCTTGCGGCTGGTTGGCGGCAGGATCGGAGGCGGAATCAGGTGGCATCAAGCAATCTGGAACAGCAGGGGGCGCGGCATGTTGTGATGCCGAGGCGAGCCTGCGTCATATAGAGTGTCCCCGCGCCATATGCACGCGCGTGGCGACCAAAACCGTTGCCGCGGCGCAGTATTTGCATCCTCGATTGCGACAGATTTATCCGGATCGTGCGGGACTCTCCGTAAAAGCCCGCAGATCCAGCCCATCCGCCTTCGTCTTGACGCCTTTCAACTGCAGTGTCACATCCCTCCAATGACTGAAATCCGCACCGTCTGCGTCTATTGCGGCTCCGGCCCGGGGACGAATCCCAGCTTTATCGAATCAGCCAAGGCGCTCGGCAAGGCGTTTGCCGAGAGCGGCGTCAGGCTCGTCTATGGTGGCGGCTCCGTCGGCATGATGGGCGCCGTCGCCAAGGCCGTGCTGGATCATGGTGGCGAGGTGACCGGCATCATTCCGGACTTCCTAGTGAAGAAGGAAGTGATGATGCCGCTGAAGGATCTCATCATCACGCCCGACATGCACGAACGCAAGCGGCTGATGTTCGAGCACTCCGACGCGTTCGTCGCCCTGCCGGGCGGGATCGGCACGCTCGAGGAGCTGGTGGAGCAGCTGACCTGGAAGCAGCTGGGACGCCATGCGAAGCCGGTGCTGATGGCCAATATCGACGGCTTCTGGGAACCGCTGTTCGCGCTGCTCGCCCACATGCGCGAGACCGAGTTCATCCGCCCCGGCTTCCAGATCGAGCTGCTCAAGGCCGAACGCGTCGAGGACATCCTTCCCCGCTTGCGCGAAGCGGCCGCCCGCGTCGCCAAGGAAGAGACGGAAATGGCGCCGGAGATCGCCAAGCGGCTCTGACATCCCTACTCCGTCGGAAATGTCACCGCTTCGATCCGGTTGCCGTCGGGATCGAGCACGAAGGCCGCGTAATAGCGTACGCGGTCATGCGGCCGCAGCCCGGGCGGACCATCCGAGACCCCGCCGGCCTGCAGCGCCGCGGCGTGAAAGCCGTCGACCTCCGCCGTGCTCTTGGCGCGGAAGCAGAGATGCGAGCCGGTGTCAGCCGGCACGCGGGCCATCCCAGGGCGCAGATTGATCCAGAACTCCGGATAGGCCTTGCCAAAGCCGATGGTCGTCGGCCGTTCGATCAGACGCGCCAAGCCAAGTGGCGCCAACGCCTGCTCATAGAAGCGCGTGCTGCGAGCGAGATCGCTGACACCGACGGAAATGTGGTCGATCATGCGTTTGCTCCTGGCCCCTCCGCGTCAATGCGAGGAGCACAGCGACGGAGCAGTCCAGAGTCGCGCGATCGCTCCTGCACTGCTTCGCTGTGCCGCTGCGCTCGCAATGACGGCCACCTATTTCACCCCGCCGCGCCAGACTTCACGAGCTTGTAGAATACCGAATCCATCAGCGCCTGGAACGAGGCGGCGATGATGTTGGGCGAAACACCGACCGTGGTCCAGCGCTCGCCTGTTTCGTCCTCGCTCTCGATCAGCACGCGCGTGACCGCCTCGGTGCCGCCGTTGAGGATACGCACGCGGTAGTCGATCAGCTTGAGGCCGTCGATATAGCCCTGATACTTGCCGAGGTCCTTGCGCAACGCGACGTCGAGCGCGTTGACGGGGCCGTTGCCTTCGGCCGCCGAGATCAGCCGCTCACCGGCAACGTCGACCTTGACGACCGCGAGCGCCACGGTGATGCGCTCGCCGACCGCGTTGTAGCGCTGCTCGACATTGACGTCGAACTGCTCGACACGGAAAAACTCCGGCACCGAGCCGAGGGTGCGCCGGGCCAAGAGCTCGAACGAGGCATTGGCGGATTCATAGGCGTAGCCGGCGGCCTCGCGCTCCTTCAGCTCCTCGACAAGGCGCGTCAGCTTCGGATCGTTCTTGCTGAACGGGATGCCGCCGCGCTCCAGCGCGGCGATGACGTTGGAGCGGCCAGCCTGATCGGAGACCAGCACCTTACGATGATTGCCGACGCTCTCGGGCGCGACGTGCTCATAGGTCTGAGGATCCTTGAGCACGGCCGATGCGTGGATGCCGGTCTTGGTGACGAAGGCGCTCTCGCCGACATAGGGCGCATGCCGGTTCGGCGCCCGGTTGAGCATGTCGTCGAGCGTGCGGGACACCTTCACCAGCGAGCCGAGCTGCTGATCCGAGACGCCGATCTCGAATCGGCTGGAAAATTCTCCCTTCAGCTTCAATGTGGGGATCAGCGAGCACAGATTGGCGTTGCCGCAGCGCTCGCCGAGACCGTTCAAGGTGCCCTGGATCTGGCGGACCCCGGCCCGCACCGCCGCAAGTGAATTCGCCACCGCCTGCTCAGTGTCATTATGGGCGTGGATACCGAGATGATCGCCGGGCACGTGCTTCGCGACCACACCGACGATCGTCTCGATCTCGTGCGGCATGGTGCCGCCATTGGTGTCGCACAGCACCACCCAGCGCGCCCCGGCCTCATAGGCGGTCCTGGCACAGGCGAGAGCGAACTCGGCATTCTCCTTGTAGCCGTCGAAGAAATGCTCGCAATCGAGCATGACCTCGCGCCCGGCGGCCCTGGCCGCCGTCACGCTGTCGCGGATCGACGCCAGATTCTCCTCGTTCGTCGTCTCGAGCGCGACCCGCACCTGATAGGCCGACGATTTGGCGACGAAGCAGATCGCATCCGCCTTGGCCTCAAGCAGGGCCGCCACGCCGGGATCGTTCGACACCGAGCGGCCGGCACGCCGCGTCATGCCAAACGCGGTGAAACGGGCCTGGCCGAGCCTCGGCTTCTCGGCGAAGAACTCGGTGTCGAGCGGATTGGCGCCGGGATAGCCGCCCTCGACATAATCGATGCCGAGCTCGTCGAGCATGCGCGCGATGACGCGCTTGTCGGCGAGCGTGAAATCGACGCCGTTGGTCTGCGCGCCGTCGCGCAGGGTCGTATCGAACAGATACAGCCGTTCCCGGCCTGTGCCCGTGCTGCTCATGCCTGGGCTCCTGCGCCGAGCGTCTTTTTCATCGTGGTGTTCGCGAGCCACTCGCCATTGATGGAGACGCTGTTGCGCTGCTGAGCGACGTAGCCACGCTTGCGAAAGAAATCCACCGCGCTGTCGCTGGCGTCGACCCGCAGGCCTGTGGTGCCACGCGCGCCCGCGAGCTTCTCCAGCGCGTCGCACAGCGTCGCTCCAACGCCCTGCCCGGCGGCGCTCGGATGCACATAGAGCATGTCGATCTGGTCGTTGCCCTTCAGGGAGGCAAAGCCGACGGGCGCCCCTTGCAGCGTCGCGATCAAGGTGAGCTCGGATGCCAGCCTCTTGCCGAAGCCGGCTTCATCATCGGCGGCGGACGCCCAAGCCTCCTGCTGCTCCTCGCTGTAATCGTCTGACGTCAGTTCGTGGATGCTGGCAACGAAGATCGCGGCCAGCAGCGGCGCATCTGCGGGGAGAAACGGCCGCAACGCGGCTTTCGGAAATGCCTGTCCCATGTCCTCACCACATGCCGTAGAGCTTCGTGACCAGCGCCACTGCGCCCGCGATCAGCACCAGTTTCAGTCCGATATAATACAGCCAGTGCCGCGGAAACGGCGTGTCGGGCTTCGTCATCGCGCCATCTCCCAGGTCGTGACCGGCTTGCCGTCGGCGCCCTTGCCGTCCTTCAGCACCACGCCCATGGCCGCGAGCTCGTCGCGCAGACGGTCGGATTCCTTGAAATCCTTGCGCGCCCGCGCCGCGGTGCGCTCGGCAATCAGGCCCTCGACCTTCGCCGCATCGACGCCGCTGGCCTGTTGCTTGCGCGCGCGCCATTGCGCGGCATCTTCGGCCAGGAAGCCCAACAATCGCAGCGACCCGACGAAGCGCGCCACATCGTCGACACCGCCAGAAGCTGCCTCATTGCGCAGACCATGAAGCACGGCGACCATCAACGGCGTGTTGATATCGTCACGCAGCGCTTCGATGACGGCGTCCGCAGGCCTGCCTTCGCGCAGATCGCCCGCCGTGCGGTACCAATCATCGACCGCCTTCGCGCTCTCCTCGAGCCCTCTCAAGGTCCAATCGATCGGCGAGCGATAATGCGTCTTGAGCATGTTCAGGCGTACGACCTCGCCCGGCCAATCCGCCAGGACCTCCCGAATGGTGACGAAGTTGCCGAGGCTCTTCGACATCTTCTCGCCCTCGACCTGCAGGAAGCCGTTGTGCATCCACACATTGGCCATGCGCGCGGTGTGGAAGGCGCAGCAGCTCTGCGCCACCTCGTTCTCGTGATGCGGAAATACGAGATCGATGCCGCCACCATGGATGTCGAAGGTCTCACCGAGGTGCTTCCAGGACATTGCAGAGCATTCGATGTGCCAGCCGGGACGGCCCTCGGCCGCGATGCCGGCCGGCGACGGCCAGGACGGCTCGCCGGGTTTCGACGGCTTCCACAGCACGAAATCGGTCGCATCCTTCTTGTAGGGCGCGACGTCCACGCGGGCCCCGGCGATCATCTCGTCGAGCGAGCGATTGGCGAGCGCGCCATAGCGCGGCAGCACCTTGTTGGCGGCATTCATGGCGGCTGGAGAGAACAGCACGTGGTCCTCTGCGACATAGGCGAAGCCGCCGGCCACCAGCCTTTCGATGATGTCGCGCATCTCGGCGATATGCTCGGTCGCGCGCGGCTCGATCGTCGGCCTGAGGCACCCGAGCGCGTCGACATCCTCATGGAACTGTCGCTCAGTCAGCTCCGTCACATTGCGGATGGCCTCGTTCAGCGGCAGTCCGGGAAAGTCGCGCGCCGCGCGCGCGTTGATCTTGTCGTCGACATCCGTGATGTTGCGGACATAGGTGACGTGCTCGGCGCCATAGAGATGGCGCAACAGCCGGAACAGGACGTCGAAGACGATGACCGGGCGCGCGTTGCCGATATGGGCGAAGTCATAGACGGTCGGTCCGCAGACATACATGCGGACATTGTTCCGATCGAGCGGCACGAAGGGGCGCTTCTCCCGCGTCGCGGTGTCGTACAAACGCAATTCCATGGTCCGTCCCCGAATGCCTGTGCGTTCCGCCTCGCCGGGCGAGACGTGACAGCTGTCCTCCGCCAGATGACGGCCCGCAGGCGGGCGGCCACGGCAAAATCACGCTCCGACCTGCCGGCCGGGCGTCCTGATCATCTCGGGTGAGAAAAGACGGCCTCAGCCAGCGAATCGCTAGCGCGTAATCTCGCGGCAAATGCAGCAGATGGCGAGGAAACCGTTCATGGGTTTCACCATGATCCAGGCTGGTGTTGCCGTCAAGGGTCGCAAAACGGCCGTTTTCGCCGCCCAAATGCACCCGCCCTGCCGCGAGGTTAATCATTATTAACCTTTTTGGCCTAACCATGAGTTGTATCCCTCATCGTCCGGTGCACCATGCGATTCTCCTCGGCGCTGCTCGCCTGCTTCGTCCTTCTCGCCGCCGCAACGACCGCTTCGGCGGAGAGCCGCATCTTCATCATCGCCAACGAATCCGACGGCTATGGCGTCGACCAGTGCCTGGCCAGGGGTGACAAATGCGGTGCCTCGGCCGCGCGCTCCTACTGCCAATCACGGGATTTTGCTCAGGCCTCGTCCTACCGCCGGGTCGATCCCGATGAGATTACCGGATCGGTCTCGAAGGCCGGCGCAAGCTGCACGCACGGCAGCTGCAGCGATTTTGTCGCGATCACCTGCCAGCGCTGAGCCGTCCGGCACCGGCAGTTCCCGCCTTCCGGGCGCCCTGGAAACGACGTGACGCTGCCGAACAAAGCGGCTATTGGAAGCTCGCCGCTGCCGCGATTTTTCCGAATTCTGTGCTAGTCCCGCGGCTGCATCCATGGACCGGAATACCGCATCTTGATCGCTTCCCTGTCTCCGCGCCTGTTGGCCCGCACCGCATTGCTCGGACTGATCCTGACCGGCTCGCACGCGCTCGCCCAATCCAGTTCCGACTCCTATGCGCAGATGCCGCCGGGCCCGCCGACGCCGCAGGCCGGGGTCAATCCGATCTGCCCGCGTCTCGAGGCGCAGCTTGCCTCGATCGACCGCGGCGGTGGCGGCGATCCCGCCCGTGAGGACCAGATCCGGCGCTATCAGGATGCGGCGGCCAAGCAGCAGAGCGAGCTCGATCGCGTCAGCATGCAGGCCAAGCGCATGGGCTGCGACAGTTCCGGCTTCTTCTCGCTGTTCAACGGCCGCTCGGCCGAATGCGCCCCCGTGAACAACCAGATCCAGCAGATGCGCGCCAATCTCGACCAGATCACCGGCAGCCTGGAGCGGCTGCGCGGCGGCGGCTTCGGCGGCGAGCGGGACAATCAGCGTCGTTCGGTGCTTGCGGCGCTCGGTCAGAACAATTGCGGCCCGCAATATCAGCAATACGCCAATGCCAACCGCGGCGGCGGCGGCGGCGGTGGCGGCGGCGGCAATTTCCTGACGAGCCTGTTCGGCGGCGGCCCCGACACCAACCCGGCCGCGTCGCTGCCACCGCCGAGCGCCGATCTCGCCGCGCCCCAGGGCACCTACCGCACCGTCTGCGTACGCAGCTGTGACGGCGCCTATTTCCCGATCTCGTTCGCCACCGTTCCCGGCCGCTTCGCCGATGACGAGCGGGCCTGCAAGGCGCAATGCCCGGCCGCCGACGCGACGCTGTTCACCTATCGCAATCCCGGCGAGGACATGAACCAGGCGGTGTCGGTCAACGGCCAGCCCTACAGCGCACTGCCGAATGCGTTCAAATATCGCACCGAGTTCAACCCATCCTGCTCGTGCAAGGCGCCGGGCCAGACCTGGGCCGATGCGCTGAAATCGATCGACGACCGGGCCAGCGCCGCCGAGCAAGGCGACATCATCGTCACGGAAGAGAGCGCCAAGCGGATGCAGCAGCGCCAGACCGGCAAGCCACCGGCGACGGCTGCCAAGAAGGGCGCAGCGCCCGCCGATGCGGCGCCGCCGGCCGCGACCGCCGACACCACCACCGGCGCCGGCGGCGACAAGCAGATCCGTACGGTCGGCCCGACCTTCATCCCGGCGCGCTGAGCAAGTCCGCCGGGTCATCCGCATCATCCCTCGCACGCGTCGGGCGCTGTCGCCTCGACCGCCCGGCCCCGCGCATCGCCAGGCGTCCAGCGCCCCCGCAAGGCGGCGAGGCGCATCACTTGCATCGTGCTGATGTCGGCGAGCGGAGCGAAGCCGCAGCTCACATCATCAGCGTGACGCGTGCCTCTCCCCGGCAGATCCGACGTGTTGCTGGCGGCAACGACCAGCAGGCCGGATGTGCGCGCCAGCGCCCGCAGCATGGTGCCGCGGATATGCGCCAGCAGGTCGTCCTGAACGCCGGTCGCAAGCGGCCGAGGCAGGATCTTTTCGAAGCCTTCGACGGCAGCCTCGATCGGCCATATGTCGAGGGTGATGCCGAGCCTCGCCGCGAGCGCCTTGGCGTCATCGTTTGCCCCCGGCGCGGTATCGCGCCCAGGCAGCAATACGCCGCGAACCTTGTCCGGCCCGAGCGCATCGACCGCGATCTCGGCTGATAAGACCGTCGAGATGCCGCCGGCCAAATCGAGCAGCACGCCAGAGAACCCGTTCTTGAGCGCGTGGTCGCGCAGGCCGAGCACGCACGCGGCGTAATCGGCCTCGTCACCGTCGATCGCGTTCGCCACCGGGCCGTGGCCGTGCCAGCCGTCGGCGCCCCTGCTCCAGGTCAAGGTCACGACCTCCGCCGCGAAGCCGCTCAACTGGGTGGCCACCGACAAATCGGCATTGAGCGCGAACGAGGCGCCGTCGAACACCACTCCATCCTGGCCGCCCACCTGGTTGAGCCAGACGAGCGGCAGGTCGCTCCCGGTGACAACCGCCACGGCGGCCGAGAGGCGCCGATCGCCGCCACCGCGGACATAGGCCGAACCGCTCGGGACCACGATGATCTCGGCTCCGGTTTCCGCCAAGGTCTCGACCACGCTCTCGTCGTCCGACGATGCTTCGACCCGGATGTCCTCGCCAATCGCAACGCCGATGCGAACCCCGCGCACGCTGACGGGCCCGGCGGCCGGACCACGGGCGAACAGGCGCCTCTGGTCGCCATCGGGCAGGTTGGCCTTGAAGCGCAGCGCGGCAATGCGGCCGCCGTCAAGCAGCGCGCAGGCATTGAAGAGCCTATCGTCCTCGGCCCAGGGCGTGCCGATCAGCACGGCCGGCCCGCCATCTGCGGTCTCACCCGCCAACGTCTCGATCGCGGCGCGGCAGGTGGACTGGAACGCGGGCTCGCGAACCAGATCGGGCGGCGGATAGCCGGCCATGAACAGCTCCGGCAGCACCACCAGATCGGCACCATCGGCCGCCGCCTTAGCGCGCGCCTCGCGCGCCCTCGCGGCGTTGCCCGCGACATCGCCGACCGTGGGATTGAGTTGGGCCAGCGTGATCCGGAAGACGTCAGCGGCCATCGCTCAACCCGTTCACAACAGCCCGAGCCGCTCGGCGATCGCGAACAGCCAGAAGCTGCCGGACATCAGGAGCGCCACGCCGACTGCGGCCGAGCCGAGATCCTTGACCCGGCCGATCTGCAGATCGTGCTCGGTGGTCAGGCGATCGGCGAGCTTCTCGATCGCGGTGTTGAGCAGCTCGACCACCAGCACCAGCACGACGGCGCAGACCAGCTCGACGCTGCGCATCGGCGTCGCGCCGATCACATAAGCGAGCGGCAGCGACAGCAGGAAGGCGACCACCTCCTCACGCACCGCCTGCTCGGAGCGAAGCGCGAAGGCCAGGCCATTGCGCGAGTTAACCGTCGCGCGCCACAGACGCAGCATCAGAAACCCGCGACGGCCGGCATCGGGGCGGACTTGCCGCCGCGCTGCTGCTTCAGCAGCTCGGCGATCAGAAACGCCATGTCGATCGACTGTTCGGCATTGAGCCGGGGATCACACACCGTGTGATAGCGGTCGTTGAGATCCTCATCGGTGATCGCCCGCGCGCCGCCGATGCATTCGGTGACGTCCTTGCCGGTCATCTCCAGATGGATGCCGCCGGCATGGGTGCCCTCGGCCGCATGCACGGCGAAGAAGGCGCGCACCTCCGAAATGATGCGGTCGAACGGCCGGGTCTTGTAGCCCGAGGTCGAGGTGATGGTGTTGCCGTGCATCGGATCGCACGACCACACCACCTTGCGTCCTTCCCGCTGCACCGCGCGGATCAGGTGGGGCAGGTGATCGCCGACCTTGTCGGCGCCGAAGCGGCTGATCAGGGTCAGCCGGCCCGGCTCGTTGTCGGGGTTGAGGATGTCGATCAGCTTCAAGAGCTCATCCGGCTTCAGCGAGGGACCGCATTTCAGGCCGATCGGGTTCTTGATGCCGCGGAAATATTCGACATGGCCATGGTCGAGCTGCCTTGTGCGGTCGCCGATCCAGATGAAATGACCCGAGGTCGCGTACCAATCGCCCGTCGTCGAGTCGACGCGGGTGAAAGCCTGCTCATAGCCGAGCAGCAGCGCTTCGTGGCTGGTGTAGAAATCGGTGGCGCGCAGCTCGGGATGGCTTTCGAGATCGAGGCCGCAGGCGCGCATGAAATTGAGCGCCTCGGAGATGCGGTCGGCCAGTTCCTTGTAGCGCCGCGACTGCGGGCTATCCTTGACGAAGCCGAGCATCCATTGATGCACGCTGCCGAGATTGGCGAAGCCGCCGGTGGCAAACGCACGCAACAGGTTCAAGGTCGCCGCCGACTGCCGGTAGGCATCGAGCTGGCGCTGCGGATTGGGGATACGCGCCTCGGGCGTGAAGGCGGTGTCGTTGACGATGTCGCCGCGATAGCTCGGCAGCTCGACGCCATTGATCTTCTCGGTCGGCGACGAGCGCGGCTTGGCGAACTGGCCGGCGATGCGCCCGACCTTCACCACCGGCACCGCGCCGGCATAGGTCATCACGACCGCCATCTGCAGCAGCACGCGGAAGAAGTCGCGGATGTTGTTGGCGCCATGCTCGGCAAAGCTCTCGGCGCAGTCGCCGCCCTGCAGCAGGAAGGCCTCGCCGGCTGCCACCCGCGCCAGCGATTTCTTCAGGTTGCGGGCCTCGCCGGCGAACACCAGCGGCGGAAAGGTCGCGAGCTGCGCCTCGACCTCGGCCAGCGCCTTCGGGTCGGGATATTCAGGCACCTGCTGCACCGGCTTGGAACGCCAGCTCTCCGGGCTCCAGCGCTCGGTCATGGCTTCTACTCCCTTCGCGAAACACCGCGCGCTTGTTCCCCCGCCGCGGCGCGCGCGTTATACACAGCCTGTCTGCGAACCGCCATCCGGAATTTAAGTCGTCCCGCCAAGCCGTTGCAGCTGCGAAGGGATTCCGGCTCGTCCGAGATTCCGGAGATTGGCGGCGGGCCCACGCCCTGCGCCGTCCTTGCGAGCGCAAGCGAGGCTCGACAATGACCAGTGTCATCCCGGCCATCGCCGCAATCCATCACCACCGGCTGTCGTCGTGACGCCACGTGGATCAACTTGCGCAAACCAACCGCGCCTTGGGCGTATGGGTCCCGGGTCGGCGCCGCGCCGCCGCGGCTTGCCCGGGACGACAGCCGACGATGACCAGGGAGCACGGGATCAGTTGACACGTGGTCTCGTTCCCGCAGCACGGATGCCCGAGGTTGAAGCCGAACGGTTCACCCTCTCGACAGGTCGGAGGGCGCAGGGAATGCCGGGTGAAGGCCCCACCCATGGCCCGCCTGCGGAAAAAAGTGCAGGCGGCAGACACCACAGGCAAAGCCGATCAACCGGCATTCCCTGCGCGACAGTCTTAACGCTTATACGCAGTCTGCCTGGTGCGCCGGCGTGTTGGCCACCATGGCGACAATGCGCTTTCGCACATTGCGCTGGACACCAGCATCGGGGTGTCGGCACGCTGCGACTTCACGTCCGCAGCCTCGCCGTTCGTCCGCGCATCCCAAGGACACGCTGCGGCAAAACCACGGCCATCGCTCCCCGCCCCGCGTGTCGTGACGATCGCGCGCAACGCCCCTTCCGAATGAGGCGGGATGCGCGCAGTAGAGCATGATTTCTGGAAATCGTAAAGACAAATCTTGCAGCGATACCAACCGCGGTCCAAAGCCGACGAGATCGAGGCCACGCCTGCCAGTATTCACTTTCCTGAGGCAGCAAGCCGGAGAGAAGGCCACGGATAATTACAGTGCAGCGAACCGGTTTAAGGCACTAACAACGGCGGTCATGAATGTGTCGCCGCCGCCATGGCCGGCATCGTCCAGGACCTGAAGCTCGCTGGTCGTCCAGCCTTTCGACAGTTTCCACGCGGTATTCAGCGGACAGCTGACGTCATACCGGCCGTGGATCAGGACACCGGGAATGCCGTTCAGGAGCGCGGCATCACGGAGGAGTTGGTCCTCTCCCAGGAAGGCGGCGTGCCGCCAGTAGTGCGTAACCAGGCGTGCGAACCGGAGGCGAAATTCCGGATCTTCGTAGCGCGGATTCGGGAGATGCCCGGGGGTAAGCGAGACGTGCGCATCTTCCCAGGCGCACCACTCCCGCGCCGCGTGGTCGCAGACGGCGGGATCGGCGTCAAACAACAGCGTGGCATACGCATCGGCCAAAGGCAGGTGCCGCAATGTGTCGGGCACGGCTGAGGCGAACCGGTTCCACTCGCGGGGGAAGATGCGGCCGACGTCGTGGGTGACCCATTCGACTTCGCGACGCGATGTGGTGGTGACGAGTGCCAGCACCAATGCGTCGACCCGCCGCGCATGTGTCCGGGCATAGGCCAAGCCAAGGGTGGTTCCCCACGACATGCCCAGGACGGTCCAGCGCTCGACCCCGTGTAGCTGGCGCAACGCTTCGATGTCGGCGATGAGATGAGCGGTGGTGTTAGTGCTCAGGTCGGCATCCGGCGCGCTGGCGAGCGGCCTGCTGCGTCCGGACCCGCGCTGGTCGAAGAGTACGACCCGATAGGCATCTGGATCGAACAAGCGTCGCTGGCCCGGCGTGACGCCTGAACCCGGGCCGCCGTGCAGATAGAGCGCGGGCTTGCCAGCGGGGTTCCCGCAGCACTCCCAATACACCTGATGACCGTCACCGACGTCGAGCATGCCGCTGTCGTACGGTTCAATTGCCGGGAATCGATCGTCCTACATTCAGAGCGGCTCCGCCATCTTCTCGACCACCGCCTCGTTTGCTCAACCCGTTCGAGATGTGGTCTGCAATTCTCCAGGGCCGTCACGGGGTGGCGCCTCATTCACCGATCTCAAGCAGTTCGAGCATCAGATCGATTCCGATGTCAAAGCCGACAACGACAGAACTGCTCCTACTGTCCGGACCAAGAAAAAGCTACGCCAGCGCCTCCTTATCACTCCACTCTGATTCCGAGCACTGGCGGCCCTTCTCCTTTCCGCATTGTCCGCACCAAGGGCGGCATGCTAGCGTGAGGACCAAGCGCCGATTTGACCATCAGCTTGCGGGCGCGTTTCCAAATGCAGCTAAAGCGAACGGTTCATCGCATGGCCACGCCCTGCCCGCCGTTCCCCGAACGGAGGCTTTCATGCGTTTTGCGGCCATCGCCGACATTCATGGCAATTCAGACGCGCTCGCGGCCGTGTTGGCCGACATCGCTTCGCGCGGCATTGATGACGTGGTCAATCTCGGAGATCATCTGAGCGGCCCGCTCGAACCTGTCCGCACCGCCGAGATGCTGATGGCCTGCGGCTTCGCGTCGATCCGCGGCGACCAGGACCGGCACATGATCGACTTGCATCGCGCGGGAGACTCGTCGCGTCGCGATGTCCGAGCGCTCGAACAGGCGCATATCGACTGGCTCGCGGCCCAGCCAGCGACGCTGATCTATCGCGACGACGTCTTTCTTTGCCATGGGGCGCCGGACGATGATGCCGCATTCTGGCTCGAGGAGGTGATGGCAGACGGCACAGTGCGCCCGAACAGTCTTGCTCGCATCGCGGCGCGGGCGGACGGAATCGATGCCTCGCTGATCCTGTGCGGACACAGCCATGTTCCGCGCGTCGTTCGACTGCATGATGGTCGGCTGATCGTCAATCCCGGCAGCGTCGGACTGCCCGGCTATCGCGGCCGTCCGCCGAGCAGCTATCGGGTGGAGACCGGCACTCCCGATGCCTGCTACGCGGTTCTGGAGCGCGGGCTACGCCAGTGGTCGGTCACGCTGCACTACGTGCCCTATGATCCAGCGCCGATGGCGGCGTTGGCGCGCAGCGGGGGCATGCACGACTGGGCGAACGCCATCGCGACCGGCTGGGTGGCGTGAGCCGCTGACGCAGCTGTCCTGTTCGCCGCATGCGCAGGCATCACGCCCAGAAGGGCATGACCTTTCAGACGACCAGCAGCAGACCCGACAGCAGCAGGATGCCCAGGATGATCTTCCTGAACACCGCGTCCTTGATCCTGCGAAAAGCGAGGATGCCGAGGGCGGTGCCGGCAAGGAGAGCGGGAATGCTCATGGCGAGATCGACGAGCACCTTGGACGACAGTTCGTGGCGCGCCAGCATCATGGCCAGCGATGACACCTGCATCACCGCGATGAAGGGCTGCACCAGGCCGCGCTGATCGGCTTTCTGCAGGCCGTGCATCTCGCACCAGATCGTCGGCAGCGCACCGGGCATCGCCGTGAGGCCGCCGATCACACCGCCGCCGAATCCGACCATCGCCGTGCGGCTTCGGCTCATCTCCTGCAGGCGGCCGAGGCCGGGCTTGAACAGCATGTAGCCGGAATAGGCCGCAATCATCAGGCCGAACCCGCGCTGAAAGGCGCGGGCATCGGCATTATGCAGCAGCCAAAGCGCCAGGGGCACGCCGAGGATGCCGCCCAGGATCAGCACCGCGCTCTCCTTCCAGCGGATGCTGTTGCGCAGCGCCCACAAATTCGTCGCCTGCACGCCGATGCTGCAGGCCATCATCAAGGGGACAGCCTCCAACGGCTGCAGCACATGCAGCAGGATGGCGCCGGCCACGGCCGAAAAAGCGAATCCTGCCAGTCCGGAAACGAAAGCACCAAAGAAAACGGCGACGCTGAGCAGCAGGAATGAATCGAGCCCGGGCATGAAATATCTCCGGCTGAAGAATGAAAATGAACTGGGGTCAATCGTAGGTCTGACGCATCGAAACAGAAGAAGGACCATCCACCGTGGCAGAGGCCCGCACGATGACGCCGGCAACAACGTGCAGCAGCAGGAACAGGATCGCGATGCCCACCGCCAGCGCCGCGCGTGGCGTGACCGAAAGTCTCTGCTGCGGCGGAACCCGATGGGCCTGCATATCCGTGATCTCCAGCAACTGATTTGATGGTTGCTAGCATCACAGCGTCCCCTGAGCGTCCCCCGATAGGAGTATGGCACGCGACGTTCGTTCCCCGGCGCGCGCAGCGTTGGCTGTCTCGCCTGGAGCCGGCTCATCCGCCATTGCACCGATGCATTGCTCATTCGGCGAGAGTTCCAGATTGACAAATCCATAACCATACGGTTATGCATATATCCATAACCAACGAGTTATAGATTGAATGGCCCGCTCGCCCGACCTCCTGTTCCGAACGCTCGCCGATCCGACCCGGCGTGCGATCTTCGAAGGCCTGTGCCGCAACGGCGAGCAGACGGTCGGCGCGCTCACCGCCAAGGCCGGCGTGTCGCAGCCGGCGGTCTCGAAACATCTCGGACTGCTCAAGCAGGCCGGCCTGGTGCGCGAGCGCCACGAGGGTCGCCTGACGCATTATCGCGCGCAGCCCAAGGCGCTGGCGCCGCTGCTCGACTGGACCAGCCGCATGGCCGCGTTCTGGGAGAGCCGCTTCGACGATCTCGACAATCTGCTCAACAGGATGGATCAATGAACTCTGCTGCGCCTGAAACCCGCACCGTCGTCGTCGAACGCGAGTTCGCACATCCGCCGGAAAAGCTGTGGCGCGCGCTGACGCAGCCGCATCTGATCGCGGAATGGCTGATGGCGAATGATTTCATTCCGGAGCTCGAACATCGCTTCAAGCTGAAGGCCGACTGGGGCATCGTCGACTGCCAGGTCCTGGCCATCGAGCCGAACAGGACGCTGGCCTATAGCTGGGCCGCGCTCGGCCTCGACAGCGTGGTGACCTGGACGCTGACGCCGACGCGCCATGGCACGCATCTGCGCATGGAGCAGACCGGCTTCGCCGCCGATCAGACCCGTGCCTATCAGGGCGCGCGCTACGGCTGGCCGAAATTCTTCGACGGCCTGGAGCAGACTCTGGCGCGGCTCGACTGAGCCGCACCGACCAAAAGCAACGTCATCACCGGGAGGAACAGATGAACTGGAGCAACACGATCCGGCAGGTCCATCGCTGGGTGTCGATCGCCTTCACGGTCGCGGTCATCATCAACATCGCGGCGATGACGCAAACGCAACCGGCGTTCTGGGTCGGCCTGCTGGCGCTGGTCCCGCTCATCGCGCTGCTGGCGACGGGGCTCTATCTGTTCGCGCGGCCCTATCTGTCGGCGAGTTCGGCAAAGACTCAGCCCTGAGCGGGACGGGCGCGCGCCTGAGCCGAACGTCACAAACGCGCGCGATATTGTGCCTCGCTCACATGCTCGAACCAGTCGGCCGTCTTGCCGTTCAACGACTCCGTGATCGCGATGTGAGACATTGCGGTCGTGGCGGTCGCGCCATGCCAGTGCCGCTCGCCGGGCTCGAACCTCACGACGTCGCCGGGGCGGATCTCCTCAATCGGGCCGCCGTCGCGCTGCACCCAGCCTAGGCCGGAGGTCACGATCAGGACCTGCCCCAGCGGATGGCTGTGCCACGCCGTGCGCGCCCCCGGCTCGAAGGTGACCAGCCCGCCCCGCGCCCGCGCCGGCTCCACCACGTCGAACAGGGGATCGCTGCGCACCGCGCCGGTGAAATGATCGGGCGCTCCCACGCCGGAAGGCCGCGAACCGCTGCGCTTGATGTCCATGTCGTCTCTCGTCCTGCTGCTCATGCTCGCGATGACATGCCTCGTCATCGATCGTGCCCGCCAGTGTAGGACGCGCGCCGCCGCCCGATAAGATGGGACGCGGAGCATGGTTTTCTGAATGCAGCTCACACGGGAGAAGCAACGCCTCAGCCAGCACTGGGTGGCGCCAGTTCGGGTGCAATGTCAACGCATCCGGACATCGCCGCCTCGATCGCGCAAGGCGAGGCCGCTGCGGCCCCTACTCCGCGGCCTGCCGCACGTGGCGCTCGGTCACGGTGCGCATCGTGACGAGTTCCTCGGCGGCCGAAGGATGCAGCGCGACGGTGGCGTCGAAATCGGCCTTGGTGGCCTTCATCTTGACGGCAATCGCGACAGCCTGGGTGATCTCGGCGGCCATGTCGCCGACGATGTGGCAGCCGAGCACGCGGTCGGACGCGCCATCGACGACGAGCTTCATCAACACGCGGGTGTCGCGGCCGGACATCGTCGCCTTGATCGGCCGGAAGCTCGTCTTGTAGATGTCGACGCGGTCGTAGAGTTCGCGCGCCTGGGTCTCGGTGAGGCCGACCGTGCCCACCTCAGGCTGGCTGAACACCGCGGTCGGGATATCGGCGTGGTCGACGCGCACGGTCTTGCCGCCGAACACAGTGTCGGCGAAGGCATGGCCCTCGCGGATCGCCACCGGCGTCAGATTGAAGCGATGGGTGACGTCGCCGATCGCATAGATGCTCGGCACCGAGCTCTGCGAGAACGCGTCCACCGCGATGCCGCCGTTGCGCGGATTGATGGCGACGCCGGCCTTCTCCAGGCCGAGATTGGCGACCGCAGGATGACGGCCGATCGCGAACATCACCTTGTCGGAGGCGATGCTGGAGCCGTTCGACAGATGCGTCGTGTAGTCCTTGCCGTGCTTGTCGACACTCGCCACCGTGCAGCCGGTCAGGATGGTGATGCCTTCCTTCTCCATCTCGGCGCGGACATGCTTTCGCACGTCCTCGTCGAAGCCGCGCAGGATATTGTCGCCGCGATAGACGACGGTGACGTCGGAGCCGAAATTGGCGAAGATGCAGGCGAATTCGAGCGCGATATAGCCACCGCCCTGGATCACGATCCGGCGCGGCAGCTCCTCCAGGTGAAACGCCTCGTTGGAGGAGATGACGTGCTCGATGCCCGGAATCGGCGTACCGTGATTGGGCGCGCCGCCGGTCGCGATCAGGATGTATTTGGCGCGGATCGTCTCGCCGGTGGCGAGCCGCACGGTGTGGGCGTCCTCCAGCACGGCGCGGGTCTTGACGATGCGCGCGCCCGACTTCTCGACATTGGCGGTGTAGGCCGCCTCGAGCCGCGCGATCTCCTTGTCCTTGTTGGCGATCAGCGTCTTCCAGTCGAAGGTCGCGGTCGGGATCGTCCAGCCGAAGCCGGCGGCATCGGCGATCTCCTGGCGGACATGCGAGCCGATCACGAACAGCTTCTTGGGCACGCAGCCGCGGATCACGCAGGTGCCGCCCATGCGGTATTCCTCGGCGACCATCACGCGGGCGCCATAGCCGGCGGCGATGCGGGCGGCGCGCACGCCGCCCGAGCCGCCACCGATCACGAACAGGTCGACGTCGAATTCAGCCATTTCGTCCTCGACCTATCCTTTTGACAACCTGATCAGAGCTGCTTGCCGCGCTTGCGCATCTCGGCGCGGAACTGCGCGGCAACGGTGTCGGAGAACTCCGCCGCCCACTGATTCATTGCGCCCATGCTCATCTGGATCGCCTTCGGCTCGGCCGCAAGCAGCTTCTGGCCGATCGCCGACTTGTAGAATGTGACGAGGTTCGCGATCTCCTGGTCGGAGAACTCGTTGCAGTAGATCTGCGCCATCTTCTCGCCGATCTCCTTCTCCTTGCCGGCATAGGTCTGGGCGACCACCACGGCGACCTCGTCGAGATCCTTCTGGTAGTTGAGGTTGGACTGGAGCAGCGCCTGCTTGGTCTGCTGCACGATGCCGGGGACGGCATTGGCGTACATCGCAGCCGCATTCTTCATTCCCAGAATCTCGCGCGCACCGGCCATGCAGGCGGGCGAGGCCGGCTTCAAGGCCGGCGGCTGCGCTTGCGCCTGCGCGGCAGCGGGGCTCGCCGAGGCCAGGGCCAGCACAACGCCGGCGGCCGGCAAGATTCTGAACACGCTCTTCATTCCAAGTCTCCTGTGAGATTGCGGCGCTGGGCGCAGTTTCGGGCTGCGCTCAAGGCCGCTGGATAACGCGAATTCCCTGTGCGCCCGCCAGGATCGCCGTGCTGCCGAGGCCGATGAACAGCCCGTGCTCGACCACGCCCGGAATTGCGCTCAAAAGACCCGCCAGGCGCGGGGGATCCTCGATCTCCCCAAGGCGGACGTCGACAATCCAGTGGCCGCCATCGGTGACGAAAACGTGGCCATCTGCCGACTTGCGCAGGTCCATCTGTCCGGACACGCCCGCCTTCGCGAAGGCGGCAGCAATGGCATGCCGGGTCGCGGCAAGCCCGAACGGGATCACCTCGATCGGCAACGGGAAGCGGCCGAGCCGGGCCACCCATTTGCTCTCGTCGGCGATCACGATCATGCGATCTGAAGCGCTGGCGACGATCTTCTCGCGCAGCAGCGCCCCTCCCCCGCCCTTGATCAGATCGAGCGCCGGATTGATCTCGTCGGCGCCATCCACAGTCAGGTCAAGATGGTCGATCTCGTCGAGCGTGGTCAGCGGCACGCCGCAGGCCTCCGCCTGTGCCCGCGTCGCCTCCGACGTCGGCACGCCCACGACCTTGAGGCCGGCGCGGACCTTCTCGCCGAGCAGGTCGACGAAATGCTTGGCGGTCGAACCGGTGCCGAGCCCGAGCTTCATGCCGCTTTCGACCTCGCGCAGCGCGTGCGCCGCCGCCTGCCGCTTCAATGCATCCATGTCGACCAAGGAACCCGCCCCTCGCAACCCCTGAGGCTCCGCGCAAGCCGGAGCCGAAAACCGGCGCATATCTAGCGATGTTTTGCCGCGGGGCCTAGCTCTCCGCGGCCACGAAATCGGACAAAAAGCCGTCGCGAGCCCTTGCAAGGGCGCGAGCCTGCCGGTAGCGGATACCCATGCGCATCTCGAGCACCATCGTTTTCGATCTCGACGGCACCCTGGTCGACACGGCGCCGGACCTCATCAACGCGCTCAACCACATCCTGCAGCGCGAAGGTCTGCGGCCCGTGCCGCTGGCCTCGGCGCGCAAGATGATCGGGCATGGCGCGCGCAAGCTGCTCGAGCGCGGCCTCGAGGCTGAGGGCCGCTTCGCCAGCACCGAGGATATCGAGCGCCTGACCGTCGACTTCATCGACTTCTACGCCGAGAATATCGCGGTCGAATCGCGCCCCTTCGACGGGCTCGAGGCCGCGCTGGACGAACTCGCCGGCCGCGGCTGCCAATTCGCGGTGTGCACCAACAAGCTGGAATGGCTGTCGAAGCGGCTGCTCGACCAGCTTGGCCTCTCCGCGCGCTTTGCGGCGATCTGCGGCGCGGACACGTTCGGGGTGGCCAAGCCGGACCCGGCGATCCTGCGCCAGACCATTGCCCGCGCCGGCGGCGAGCTCGGCGCCGCGATCATGGTCGGCGATGCCGGAACCGATGTCGGCGCGGCGCGCCGTGCCGGCGTCCCCGTGATTGGCTGCACCTTCGGCTATACGGATGTGCCGATCGCGGAGCTGAATCCGGACCACCTGATCGACCATATGCGCGAGCTGCCGGCCGCCGTTGCCGCGCTCGGGCCGTCGCTCAAGGTCGGCTGACGGGCACTCAGCCGGGCGCCTCGCAGAGCGCGGTTGCATCTCTTCTCGTTCAAAAGTGCGCAGCCTCGCCCCCGGCCCGGCTGCTCTCCAAAATTGCGAATCTCCCGCAGCACCACACGTAAGACGCTGGCCAATCTCCGGAATTCGTGGCGGTTCCAGGTTTAACCTTCTGTTGAGAATAAGGTTGACCGCAGTTGCGCCGCTGTTCTGACGCTCCTATGGTCGCCCTGGGATTGCGGCGGATGGCCGCAGGGTTGTGGGGCGGACATCATGATGTGGCGTGTCATCGCAATTGCGATCGCGGGAGCTGGGTTGGCCGGCTGCTCGTCCTTCTCCATGGACAGTTTCAAGATGGCGGCGCCGGAGGTGCCGGTGCAGCTCGATTCCGTGCCGCAAGGGGCCGAGGCCAAGACCTCGCTCGGACCGGGCTGCAAAACGCCCTGCACCGTCTCGGTGCCAGCACCGGATGCGGGCTTCAGCGTCACTTTCACCATGGACAAATATCAGCCGGCGACGATCCCCGTGCAGGTCATCCGCAACAGCGGCGATTTCAACAGTTCACCGCCTGTTGTGATGGATCCGAGCCCTGTCGTGGCCGAATTGCAGCCGGCCGCGCCCGCGCCCAAGGCCGTCAAGCATATGCGGCCGAAGAAGCCGAAGCCGCAGAAATCCGCCGCTGCGCCGGCCGCAGCAGCCCCTGCTCCGGCGGCCACCGGTTCCGCATTCCCGGCGCCGACCGCGGCACGCCAATAGCAGCTCGCCCGCGATATCGCTGCTTCGGCGGCGCTGCATCGCAGCATCGAAGGCGCGCATCTCGACGATTGTGAGCCGCGCTGATCATGATTAGATTGCTTCGTAATTGATGTTCGGCCGCGCCACGCGGCCGCCTCGTGGCATCGGCGCCACCTGCCAAGGCTTTCCATGACCGCTGAGACGACGTTGAGTGACACCGCCCTGACGCGCCCGATGACCGACCCCTTCGGACGCCGGATCAGCTATCTGCGCGTTTCGGTCACCGACCGCTGCGACCTCAGATGCTTCTATTGCATGGCGGAGGACATGACGTTCCTGCCGAAGGCCGACCTCCTGACTTTGGAGGAGCTCGACCGCCTCTGCTCCGCCTTCATCCACAAGGGCGTGAAGAAGCTGCGCCTCACGGGCGGCGAGCCGCTGGTCCGGCGCAACGTCATGAGCCTGGTGCGCTCGCTGTCGCGGCATCTGAAGAGCGGCGCGCTCAACGAGCTGACGATGACGACCAATGCGACCCAGCTCGCGAAATACGCCGCCGAGCTCGCCGATTGCGGCGTTCGCCGCATCAACGTCTCGCTCGACACGCTCGATCCTGAGAAGTTCCGCACCATCACCCGCTGGGGCGATCTCGACCGCGTGCTGGCCGGCATCGAGGCCGCGCGCGCCGCTGGCCTTGCGGTGAAGATCAATGCGGTCGCGCTGAAGAACATGAACGAGGACGAGATCCCCAGCCTGATCGACTGGGCGCATGGCAAGTGCATGGCGCTGACGCTCATCGAGGTGATGCCGATGGGCGAGATCGGCGAAGGCCGTATCGACCAATATCTGCCGCTCTCGCTGCTGCGCGGCCGTATCGCGCAGAAATACACGATGACCGATCTCGACGAGACCACCGGCGGCCCTGCCCGCTATGTGCGCGTCGCCGAGACCGGCGGCACGATCGGCTTTATCACGCCGATGACGCATAATTTCTGCGAGAGCTGCAACCGCGTGCGCGTCACCTGCACCGGCACATTGCACACCTGCCTCGGCCACGAGGACGCCTCGGATCTGCGCAAGCCGCTGCGGGCCTCCGCCAGCGACGAGGAGCTCAGCGCCGCGATCGACCGCGCCATCGGCCTGAAGCCGAAAGGTCACGACTTCATCATCGACCGCCGCCACAACCGCCCGAGCGTCAGCCGGCATATGAGCGTGACGGGCGGGTGAACCACCCGTGATCCCCTGGAAGCTGATCGACACCGCAGACGTCCCGGGCGGCGGCGAGCCGCTGCGGCTGATGCAGCGCGGCAAGGAGTTCACCATCAAGCTCGGCCAGAACGAGCTGATGAGCAGCCGCCTCTACGGATCCGAGGAGGCGCTGGCGACCCTGAGCTGCGCCCGTCTCAAGGCCCGGCCCGATCCGCATCTTTTGATCGGCGGCCTCGGCATGGGCTTCACGCTGCGCGCGGCGTTGAAGGTGCTGGGACCGCAGGCCCGGATCACCGTGGCAGAGCTGGTGCCCGCGGTGATCGCCTGGGCACGCGGCCCGATGGCCGAATTGTCGGGCGAAAGCCTGCTCGATCCGCGCGTCGACATCCGCGAAGCCGACGTGGCGCGACTGATCGCGGGCGGACGCGGCACGTATGATGCCATCCTGCTCGACGTCGACAACGGTCCGCAGGGCCTGACCCGGCAATCGAACGACGCGCTTTATGACTCGTCCGGCCTGCGGACGGCGTTCGCCGCGTTGCGCCCCGGCGGGGTGCTGGCGGTGTGGTCGTCGCACCCCGACGATCGCTTCGCCCCGCGCTTGCGCAAGGCCGGCTTCGACACCGAGGAGATCAAGATCCGCGCCACCGGTCGCGGCGGTGGCGGTGGCGCCCGCCATGTCATCTGGATCGCGACGCGACCGGCGCGATGACGCCTGGCGCAGCGACGGCCGACCACATCGATCTTGATCAGGCGCTGGCGAAGGTGCGCTGCTGACGGAACGCCGAATAGATCGAAGCGGCGTGCGCCTCGGACAGGCGTTTTTCCGGAGCGGCAGCGATCTCCCGGAGGTTCTTCAGGTTCGTGGTTCCGAAAATGCAGGCCGACACCTGCGGAAGCCCGAGAATATAGGACATTGCGGCCTGGGCCGCCGAGAGACCCTCGACTGCCGCGAGCGCGGGCCGGACATCACGCGCGGCCAAGGCCAGGCGGCGGGCGTCCGGCTTTAGCAGCGCGCGGGCCAGATACCACAGATCGGCCGCGCTGCGGATGTGACCGATCTTGCCACGGATCAGGTGCCCCTGCGCCAGCACCGTGCCCGCCACGACGGCAATGCCCGCTTTGTGCAGTTGCTCGACCACCGGCAGCCGGTCCAGTTGCGCGACGTTCAGATCGATCAGGGCCACGTCGAACACGCCCTTCAGCTGGGCGACATATTGCATATGCGCCTCGGAATGCGTGTTGATGCCAAGCAACCGGAACATGCCATTGCGGCGCATCGCGGCGAGCTTCGTCAACAGCTCATCGGTGATCGAGGCCGGCGAGAAATTATGCAGATAGAAAATATCGATGAAACCGGCGTTCAAATTCTTGATCGCCTGCGCGCAGGCGCGCTCAATATAATCGGGGCTGTGATCCTGCGTCTTGACCTCACGGAGCGACAGCAAAGGCCGCGGACGCAACGTGCCGGCCTTGGTCGAGACCACGATCTTCGAGCGATCTGAGCGCTTCAATATCTCTGCCAGCGCGCGGCCCAACCGCGGCTCGGCATTATAGTTGCAATAATTGTGTCCAGTATCGAACAGATTGATTCCGAGATCGAACGCTTCATGCACGATCCGGATGGCCTGCCGGTCGTCGAATTGCCGATGCCCCCAGAATCCGGAGCAGCCGAGACCGATTTCGGAGACGGTCAGAGAACCAAGTTGTCGATACTTCATGGACAAACGCAAAGGTTGAACGCTACCGTCAGCCAATCATATCCGGCAATCATTGGCAATATTTGGATACCGACCGACACATTTTTGTCGGCCCACACAGGCGCGCGATGTCGAGTGGTTCGTTGCGGTCGTCCGGTCTCTTATGGCTCGGCCGCCCGTGCGCGACCCGGCCGCTCGGGCTGGGATCGACCCGACACATCAGACCGTGGCGACACAGCGGCCGCTGCAGCCGCTTCGTCCACGCCGCCGATCAAGGGTGTCCGCCACATGTCGCCGGAACGGCTGCCTTGCGCGCGAGTTGCACAGGCGCGGAGAGGATCGAGCGACGACCAGCAAGGCTGTCGGGCGCATCCGTCCTGCATTGGCAGTAACTGGAAAGAGAGGCGACAATGAAAGCACCCCTTCTTCTTGCTGGCGCGGTGATCATCGGATCCATGGCCCCGTCATTCGCTGACGAATACTATGTCGTGCAGGGCCCGAGCCATCGCTGCACCATCACCACCACGCGTCCCGCCGACCGGGAGGTCGTGACCCAGATCGGACCGATGGCGTTCACGAGCCGCGTCGAAGCCGAGGACCGTATCAAGCAGACCAAGGTCTGCGAGGACGAAGGCACCGTCGGCAGTTCCACCAGCACCACCACGGTCATCAAAGAGAAGTAGTCGGCCGTCCCTCGACGGGCTATGGCGACGTCAGGAGGTCGTGCTCATCCCCGGGCGCGACCTTTCTGTTTGCTGGGGTCAGCAAGATCATGCGACATCGCTCCGCCAGTTGCAGGCAGCAACAAGCTCTCCCGAAACTCAGTCGCAGCAACGGACATTGCGTTCCCTCGCGCCCTTGAGTACCCAGCTTCGGTCGGGATCAGGACATCATGCATTCGCAGTCGCTCAAGCTCGCCGTCGGCAGCCTCGTGGTCGGGATGATCGTCCTCGCCCTGAAATATGCTGCCTATTGGATCACGGGATCGGTCGCGCTCTACTCCGACGCGGTTGAGAGCATCGTCAACGTGGTCACGGCGGGCGTGGCGCTGCTCGCGGTGCGCATCGCCGCCAAGCCGGCCGACGCCAACCATCCGTTCGGTCACCACAAGGTCGAGTATTTCAGCGCGGTGATCGAAGGCGTCATGATCGTGGTCGCCGCGCTGCTGATCGTCCACGAGGCCTATGGCAATCTGTTCGCGCCGCGGCCGTTCTCGGCTCCCATTGAGGGTCTCGCCGTGAATGGGCTCGCAAGCGTGATCAACGGCATCTGGTGCTGGCTATTGATCACGCGCGGTAAGCGGCTACGGTCGCCGGCCCTGGTGGCCGACGGGCGACATCTGCTGACGGACGTGGTCTCCTCGGGCGGCGTTGTGATCGGCCTTGGCCTCGCGGTGATGCTGCAGCTGCCGATCCTCGACCCGGCCCTGGCTCTGCTGGTCGCCGTCAACATCCTTTGGTCGGGATGGCAGGTGCTGAAGGAATCGACCGGCGGCCTGATGGATGAAGCGGTGCCGGACGCCACGCTCGCCCGTATCCGCCAGATCATCAGCGGCCATGCCGACGGCGCGCTCGAGGCGCACGACGTCCGCACACGGCACGCCGGCAAGATGACCTTCATCGAGTTCCACCTCGTCGTTCCCGGCGAGATGTCGGTCAACCAGGCCCACGCCATCTGCGACCGGATCGAAGAAGCCTTGCGTGAGGACGACGAGCATAGCTCGATTACCATTCACATCGAGCCCGAAAACAAGGCCAAGCACTCCGGCGTCGTCGTGCTCTGAGTGAAGCGCGGCACCCATGTCGGTTGCCGTTCGGCCGCAATGCTGCGAAGGCTTGCCGACCGCCAAGCGAACGCCCCTGATCCGACGCTCACATTCGGACCGCGTCCCGCGCGAAGCGCGTCACTCCTGAAGCGCGTACTGCTTCGACAAATGATCGCCGATCTGGACCAGCATGGCGACCCATTCGGGATAGCCGGGCTTGCTGATCGTTTCCTGATCTGCGCTGGCGCGAAACTCCCAGGAATGTCCGTCCCGCACGACGGAAATGCGAAGGCCCTCAGCATAATCCGTATGAACCTTCAGCTCGGCCACCGCCATCGCGATCAGTTCGGCCTCGGTCTTGCTCGGCTTGCTCATCCGGTTGATCCCTGGGTCAGACGTTCATGATGACGTTCTATCCAGCTTGTGGCCCCGCGCCAACATTCCCATGGGCGATCTCGAGACAGGTTGGGGATCGCTGTTTGGAACGCTCCGGCGTGGTCGAGCTGTAGGGTCTCTGCTGAACGACGATCCATCCATGGCCATGGACGCCCCGGCTCCGCGCCTGCGGCGGCGGCCGCGGTCGCGTCGCGAACCGAATTGGCACCAGCCCGTTCTGATCCGCCGCTGTGGCGGCTGCGAACCGCCTCCAGCCGACTGCCTGATCCTTCGGCAACAAAGACTGCGCGTTCGCCGTGAGCTGTCGGATCCGAGTTTACCGAACAGCGCCAGACTGTTGCCGGGGCGTCAATGTGTCCATTTTCCGATTGACGGCAGGATGACACGCTGAAATGGTGCCCTCGCTTTCGGGCCCGCGCGGCCGACGGGCGTTCGCCCTCACACAAGCGCCGAACAAGAGCCGGAAGCATCGAGGGGGAGGACGTTTCGTTGCATTCGCTCCAAGCGCGTCGTCGACAAGACCCGCACGCTCAGCGTGATCGCGAAACCATGCCTCCCGTGAGCTCAGGCGCGCTGTTCTGACCAGCGCCCGCAGCGGAGACCATGATGCGCCCCTTGTTGGCAATCAGTAATGCCATCGATCAGCTCAACGAAAAGATCGGTTACATCTGCAATCTGCTGGTGCTGCTGGCCTGCCTGGTCAGCGCGATCAACGCCATGATCCGCTACGCCTTCAGCTATTCGTCGAATGGATGGCTGGAGCTGCAGTGGTACATGTTCGCATTGCTGGTGATGTTCGGCGCCTCCTATACATTCCGGCGCAACGAGCACGTCCGGGTCGAGCTGCTCTATCTGTATCTGTCCGAGCGCGGCCAGCTCTGGCTCGATCTGATCGGCACCCTGTTCTTCCTGATCCCCACCTGCCTGCTGCTTGCCTATCTGTCCTGGCCGTTCTTCATGCAGTCCTATTCGGTCAACGAGATGTCGGCCAATGCGGGCGGCCTGCTGCGCTGGCCGGTCAAGTTCGCCATCCCAGCGGGCTTCGTGATGTTGGCCCTGCAGGGCCTCTCCGAGGTGATCAAGCGTGCGGCGGCGCTGCAGGGCTACGTGACGATCGACGCGAAATACGAGAGGCCGACGCAATGATTACGCTGGAGATGATGCCGCCGCTGATGTTCGGCGGCCTGGTCCTGGCGATGCTGATCGGCTTCCCGGTGGCGTTCACGCTCGCCGCCGTCGGCCTGTCGTTCGGCTTTCTCGCCATCCATCTGGGCTTCTTCGACCTGAACTTCCTGCAGGCGATCCCGGGGCGCATCTTCGGCAGCGTGCTCGCCAACGACCTGCTGCTCGCGATCCCCTTCTTCACCTTCATGGGCGCAATCCTGGAAAGATGCGGGCTCGCCGAGGACATGCTGGATTCGATGGGCCAGCTGTTCGGGCCGATCCGCGGCGGCCTCGGCTATTCGGTCATCATCGTCGGCTTCATCCTCGGCGCCATCACCGGCACGGTGGCGGCGCAGGTGATCGCGATGGCGATGATCTCGATGCCGGTCATGATGCGCTATGGCTACAACATGCGCTACATCACCGGCGTGCTGGCGGCCTCCGGCACCATCACTCAGCTGGTGCCGCCGTCGCTGGTGCTGATCGTGCTCGCCGACCAACTCGGCAAGTCGGTCGGTGACATGTATCTCGGCGCCTGGGGCCCGTCGATCTTCCAGGTCATCCTGTTCGCCGGCTACACCTTCGTGCTCGGCCTGATCAAGCCGAGCCATGTACCGCCGGTGCCAAAGGAGGCGCGCACGCTGACCGGCTGGGCGCTGTGGAAGAAGTGCCTGATGGGCATCATTCCCTCGGCGGTGCTGATCTTCGTCGTGCTCGGCACCATGATGATGGGCCTGGCCACCCCGACGGAGGCCGGCGCCATGGGCGCGGTCGGCGCCATCGTTCTGGCGGTGATCCACCATAAGGAGTTCACCAAGAAGGATCGCAGCATCCTGATCGTCGGCGTGGTGGCGGCGGGCATCGGCACCATCGTGGCGATGCTGTTCACCGAGAACCTGGTGTTCAAGCTGTCGTTCGCGATCACCTATCTCGCAGTGGCCTGGCTCGGCATCCGTGCGGTGGCTATCCCGGACCTGCGCGACCTGATCAAGCAGGGCTACGAGACCACCATGCGCATCACCTGCATGGTCACGTTCATCCTGATCGGCTCGACCTGCTTTTCGGTGGTGTTCCAGGGCGTGTCCGGCGGCGAGTGGCTGGAGCACCTGCTGACGTCCCTGCCCGGCGGCGTCTGGGGCTTCCTGATCTTCATCAACGTCTTCATCTTCTTCCTGGCCTTCTTCCTCGACTTCTTCGAGATCGCCTTCATCATCCTGCCGATGATCGCGCCGATCGCGCAGAAGATCCTGGCCCCCGTGGTGGGCCCGGAGGCCGCGCTGATCTGGTTCGGCGTGATGCTGTGCGTGAACATGCAGACCTCGTTCCTGCATCCGCCGTTCGGCTTCGCGCTGTTCTACCTGCGCGGCGTCGCGCCGAAGGAAGTAAAGAGCTCGGACATCTATTGGGGCGCGATGCCCTGGATCGGCCTGCAGGCGATCATGGTGCTGCTGGTGATCGCTTTCCCGATCACCGTTACCGGCCTGCTGGACAAGCCGGTCCAGGTCGACCTCGACAAGGTCAAGATCGAGGTGCCGCAGATCGACCTGCCGCCGCTCGATTTCGGCCAGCCGAAGCAGTAGCCGCGGCCACTAATTAGGCCGCGGCCGAGGGTGCCGGAGCGGGCCGGAAGCGCAGCGAGAACTCGGTGCCGCCGGCTGCAAGGTCTCCGACCATGATGCTGGCGCCGTGATCCTCGATCACGGCGCGCACGATCGACAGACCAAGCCCGGCGCCCTCGGTATCGCGGTTGTCGCCGCGCCAGAACCGCTGGAAGATGAACCCGCGCTCCGACGGGCGGATGCCGGGCCCGCGATCGCGGACCCAAACTGCGCCGCCTGAGCCGATCTCGACCTCGACCGACGTCCGCGGCGCGGTGTATTTGATCGCGTTCTCGGCCAGATTGAAGATCGCCCGCTCCAGCATGCCGGCATTGCCATAGATGTAGACCGGCGTATCGGGGCCCTTCAGTGCGATGTCCTTGCCGTGCGCCAGCGCGAACGGCGCGATGGCGGCGACGACCTCGGCACAGACCGCCTGGAGGTCGGCGATCTCCTCGGGATCGAGCGCCAGCGTGTCGAGCTCGGCGATCTCGAGCAGCTGGTGTACGATCCGGCTCATCCGCGCGATGTCGTCGAGCAGTTCGGCGCTCCCCGCGGACGGGCCGGTGGTCTCGATCCGGGTGCGCAGCACGGCGAGCGGCGTGCGCAGCTGATGGGCGGCATCCGCCGTGAACTGGCGCTGCATGCGAAAGCCGTCCTCCAGACGGTCCAACGCCTGGTTCACCGCGAGCACCAGGGGGCGGATCTCGGCCGGCATCCCGTCCCCCGGCAGACGGATGTCGGTCCGCGCCGGACCGATGCGGCTCGCCTCCTCCGACGCGCGCAAGAGCGGCGCGAGGGCACGGCGGAAGATCATGATATCGATGGCCAGCAGGACCAGCAGAATCGGGATCGTGATCCAGCCGACCCGGCGGAAGAAATTGGCGGCGATGTCGTCGGTGATGACGTCACGATGGGCGAGATCCTCGGCAACCTCGATGCGCAGCACCCGATCGCCCACCGTCCGGGTGACGCGCGCGCCCGAGATGCTTCCGGAGGATGATGCGCCGGCGGGCAGTATGGCCCGGCCGTCCGCGCGCGAGGAGAACAGCACCTGTCCCTCAGGATCGCGAACGTCGTAGGTGTAGCGGCCATAGGCTGCCGAGTAGAGATCACGCTGGCTCTGGGTGAGGTTGAGCTGCAGCGTGCCGTCGGCCGCCTGCACGAGGCGATCGCCTAGCGCATCGGCCTGCTCCTGCATCGACTCGCGATGCAGATGGTCGATCTCGGAGGTGAGCAGCCAGAACAGCACCAGCGGCAGGAAGACTGCGGCGATCGCCACCGCCACGATGTGCAGCAGCACGATCCGCGAGAGCAGCGATCTGAAGCGCACGCTATTTCTCCGCCGCCATCATGTAGCCGACCCCGCGGATGGTGTGGATCACGACGGTCGCCCCGTATTCCGAAAGCTGCTTGCGCAGCCGCGACACATAGACCTCGACGGCGTTCGAGCCGACCTCGCCGGTCAGGCCGAAGATGTGATCCTCGACGGCCTTCTTCGGCACCACCCGGCCCTGCCGCCGCAACAGAATCTCCAGCACCGAGAGCTCGCGGGCCGAGAAGGTGCGAGGCGTGCCGGCGACGAAGGTCTGCCGGCTCTCGGTGTCGTAGACCAGATTGCCGAGTTCGAGCGACCGGCCGAGCAGCTGTCCCGGACGGCGCAGGATGGCCTCCAACCGCGCCACGAGTTCTTCGAGCGCGAACGGCTTGACGAGGTAATCGTCGGCACCGCTGCGCAGGCCGCCGACGCGGTCCTGCAATCCGCCCCGCGCCGTGAGCACGATGACCGGCAGCGGATCAGAGCCGCGGCGCAGCGCCGTCAGCACCGCCAAGCCATCCTCATCAGGCAATCCGAGATCGAGAATCATGGCAGCGTATCTGATGCCGCTGAGCGCATCGCGGGCATCGGCCGCGGAGCTCACCGCATCCACCTCATAGCCGGCCCTGCCGAGCCCTTGGGACAACAGCTTGGACAGTTCGACATTGTCTTCGACGATCAAAAGACGCATGCGGGCTCACGCAGGCAATGCTCGGCTGGAGCAAGCTCGATAGACCAGGGCTCGGATGAACCAGGGCGCGATGAGGCGCCATCGCGCGCGCACGATGCCCGACCGCCCCGGTGCATGGCAAGCCCGACGGAATGACCAAAGCGGCGGGCCTGTAAGGCCAGTGTCAGCCTGCTCTGCTATTGCCCGCTCAGGCGCGGACCGCCTCCAGGACCTCACTCCGTCAGTTGCTAATCAGTTTCGGACATGGCCGTGACTTCGTCTCTCTTCAAATTCGCGGTGCTCATTGTGGCCGCGGGCGCTCTCCTCAGTGGCGCGTGGATGGCAATGCGCCCCGAAGTGGCGACCGCGACCAAAGCCGCTGAGTCCTCCGCCTCGCCCGCGATCAACGCCGCCGAGCAATGGGTCGAACTGACCGAGCGGCAGGCCGAAGCCTTTGAGGTTCGTCCGGTCGAAACGCGCGCGTTTCGGGTGACCCGGAATGCCGTCGGATCGATCGACTTCAATCAGAACATGCTGGTGCAGGCCTTCACGTCGAATTCCGGCAGGATCGTTGATACGTTCTTCAACATCGGCGACGAGGTCAGGAAGGGCGAAGCGCTGTTCACCATCGACAGCCCCGATCTGCTGCAGGCGGAATCCAGCCTGCTCGCGGCCGCGGGCGTGCTGGAGCTGCAGACGCGCACACTGGCGCGCGTGCAACAGCTGTTGAAGGCAGGCGGCGGCGCGCAGAAGGACGTCGATCAGGCCACGTCCGATCAGCAGACGGCCGAGGGCAACTACAAGGCGGCCCATGACGCCGTACGGATTTTCGGCAAGACCGACGCGGAGATCGAGCGCATCCTGGCTCAGCGCAAGGTCGACTCGATCCTGATCGTGCGCTCGCCGATCTCGGGCCGCATCATCGCCCGCAACGCCGCGCCCGGCATCTACACCCAGCCCGGCGCGTCGCCCGCACCCTACACGCTCGCCGATCTCTCGACCATGTGGATGGTTGCCAATGTGATCGAGACCGACGCGCCAGCCTACCGGCTGGGCCAGCCGGTCGAGGTCTCGGTGCCGGCCTATCCGGGCGAGATCTTTCGCGGGCGGATCACGACGCTCGGCCTCAACATCGATCCGACGAGCCATCGCCAACTCGTCCGCTCGGTGATCGACGACCCCGAGCACAAGCTGCGCGCCGGCATGCTGGCAAGCTTCACCATCGAGACCGAGCCTCCGCGCGACTCGCCGGCCGTTCCGGCCGAGGCCATCGTCCGCGAGGGCGACGGCACGATGACGGTCTGGGTCACCACCGACCGCAAACGCTTCGTCCGCCGCACCGTGACGACCGGCCTGATGCAGGACGGCTGGCGGCAGATCGTCGGCGGGCTCGCCGCCGGCGAGCAGGTTGCGACAACCGGCGCGATCTTCCTCAGCAACAGCTTCGCCAATGCGGTCTCGGGTGGGTCGTGAACTCCTCTCCACAGCAGGGCCCACCCGCGTCGCTGCGAGTTCGGTAGAATCGCCTTGGTCAAAAGCCTCATCCAGTTCGGCCTCACCCGCAGCGCCATCGTCGTGCTGGGCCTGCTCGTGTTCTGCGCAGCCGGCATCGCCGCGTTCCTCAGATTGAACATCGAAGCCTACCCCAATCCTGCACCGGTGATCCTGGAGATCACGGCGCAGGCGTCGGGCCTGTCGGCAGAGGAGATGGAGAAGTACTATACGATCCCGATGGAGGTCGGGCTCTATCCGACCCCGGGCGTCGTCAACATCCGCTCGACCTCGTTCTACGGCCTCGCTTTCGTTCGCGTCACGTTCAAATACGGCGTCGACTATTATTTCGCTCTGACGCAGGCCGCCAACAGCATCCAGCAGAATATCCAGCTGCCCGGCAATCTCGTCCCCACCATTCAGCAATCGAGCCTGATCGGCGAGATCTACCGTTATCGGCTGGTCGGGCCGCCCAATTTCGGGCTGACCAATCTGCGCACGCTGCAGGACTATGTCGTGACGCGGCGGCTGATGACCATTCCCGGCGTGGTGCAGGTCAACGCCTGGGGCGGCACCACCAAGCAATTCAATGTCGACGCCGATCTGCAGAAGCTCGAATCCTACAACATCACAGTGCCGCAGCTGGTGGCTGCGCTCGGCAACGCCAACGTCAATGTCGGCGGCCGCGAGATCACCATCGGCCAGCAATCGGTCAATATTCGCGGCATCGGGCTGATCGATTCGGGCGGCACCGACGACATCACCAAGGGGAATCGCGTCGCGGATATCGAGAACATCGTGCTGACGCAGTCCGCGGGACTGCCGATCCAGATCAAGGACGTGGCCAGGGTCTCGGTCGGCTACGTTCCCCGACTCGGCATCGCCGGCAAGGACAAGGATGACGATATCGCGGCCGCCATCGTCGTGATGGGGCGCACCCAGCACACCAACGACATCATCCCGAAAGTGCAGGCCGAGGTCGCCCGGATCAATTCCGACGGCACGCTGCCGGCCGGCGTGCGCATTGTGCCGTATTACGACCGCAGCGCGCTGGTCGGCGTCACCACGCATACGGTGCTGCACAATCTCGTGTTCGGCTGCCTGCTGGTGTTTGCGATCCAGTGGATCTTCCTCGGCGATCTCCGCAGCGCGCTGATCGTCAGCGCCAACATTCCGTTCGCGCTGTTCTTCGCCATCATCATCCTGGTGCTGCGCGACGAGGATGCCAACCTGCTCTCGCTCGGCGCGGTCGATTTCGGCATCATCGTCGACTCCGCGGTCATCATGATGGAGAACGTGTTCCGCAATCTGCAGTCGCCACCGGAGGCGCGGCAGCTGACGCTGCAGAGGCTGTCCGAGGGTTATTGGGGTGTCGATCCCACCGTCGCCACGCATGGTCATCCGGCGGCGGTCCGTTGGAGCGAGCGGCTGCGCATGATCTATGTCAGCGCGCTGCAGGTCGACAAGGCCGTGTTCTTCACCGCAGCGATCACGGTGACCGCGTTCGTGCCGCTGTTCACGATGCAGGGTGTCGAGGGCCAGATTTTCGGCCCGATGGCGCGGACCTATGGCTATGCGCTGGCCGGCGCGCTGCTCGCAACCTTTACCGTCACGCCTGTTCTCGCCGCGCTGCTGTTGCCGCGGCACGTCGAGGAGGTCGAGACGGTGATCGTGCGTGCCCTCCGCCGCGTCTACACGCCTGTGCTCGCCTGGTCGCAGGCGCATGTCAGGCTCGCGGTCGCGGCCGGCTTGGCCTTCCTCATGCTCAGCCTGCTGGCCGCAAGCCAGCTGGGCAGCGAATTCCTGCCAGCGCTCGAAGAGGGCAATTTCTGGATCCGCGCGTCCATGCCGCCGACCATCTCGCTCGATGCCGGCACCGCCGCCACCCGTAAAATGCGCGAGATTCTTCTGCGCCACCCCGAGATCATCACCGTGGTGTCGCAGCACGGCCGTCCCGACAATGGCAGCGACGCCTCGCCCTTCTCCAATGTCGAACTGTTCGCCCCGATCAAGCCGTTCGACGAATGGCCGGCCGGCCTGACCAAGGAGAAGCTGACCGAACAGTTGCAGCAGGAATTCGCAGCCGAGCTGCCCGGCATCAGCTTCAACTTCTCGCAATACATCCAGGACAATGTCGAAGAGGCGCTCTCCGGCGTGAAGGGCGCCAATTCGGTCAAGGTGATCGGTTCCAATCTCGAGGTGCTGGAGCAGATTGCGACCCACGTGATGGAGGAAATGGCGAAGGTGAACGGCGTCGCCGATCTCGGCGTCTTCCACCTGGTGGGGCAGCCCAACCTGGACATCAAGGTCAACCGCGAGAAGGCGGCGCGCTACGGGCTGAATACCGGAGATGTCACCACGGTGATCCAGGCCGCGCTCGGCGGCACCAACGCGACGACCGTGCTCGAAGGTGACCGAAGCTTCGCCGTCGCCGTCCGGCTCGATGCGCGCTTCCGCAGCAGCATCGATGCGGTGAAGGACATCAAGGTCGCCTATGTGACACCGTCCGGCACCAACGCCTATATTCCGTTGTCGGAGCTTGCAGACATCTCGCTCGATACCGGCGCACTTTTCATCTATCGCGAACTCAGCCAGCGCTACATCCCGATCAAGTTCTCGGTGCGCGGCCGCGATCTCGGCGGCACGGTCAAGGAGGCGCAGGAGCGGATCGCGCGGGCCGTCCCGCTGCCGGCCGGCTACCGCATCGTCTGGTCGGGGGAGTTCGACAATCTCGAAGCTGCGAAGGCGCGCCTTCTGGTCGTGGTACCGATCACGCTGCTGCTGATCTTCGTGCTGCTCTACAGCCTGTTCAACTCGCTGCGCGACAGCCTGCTGGCGCTGGCCGGCATTCCCTTCGCGATCGGCGGCGGCCTGATCGCGCTGTGGATCGCCGGGCTCGCCTTCTCGATCTCGGCTGCGATCGGATTCATCTCGCTGTTCGGCGTGGCCGTCATGGACGGCATTCTGAACATCACCTATTTCCGCGAGCTCCGCGCCACCGGCCGCAGTGTCGCCGAGGCCGTGTTCCGCAGCTCCGAGCAACGCATGCGGCCGATGCTGATGACCGCGCTGTCCGCGGGCGTCGGTCTGTTTCCGGCCGCCCTCTCCCATGGCATCGGCAGCCAGGTCCAGCGGCCGCTCGCCACCGTCGTCGTCGGCGGCATGTTCATCGGCCCGCTGCTGCTGCTGATCGTCGCGCCGGCGCTGCGCCGCATCTTCCTGGCGCACGATCCCACGACGGCCCCGATCGACGACGGCACCGCGGCCTCTCCAGAACCTGCTGAATAGGAGCCGGCCCGATGCGTCAGCTTCATCCACTCTCGCGGTCTGTCCGGCGTGCCTCAAGGGCTTGGCTTGCCCTGGCGCTCTTGATCGCGACAAGCGGCTGCGCCGTCGGTCCTGACTTCGATAGGCCCGAGCCGCCTGCAGTCGCAGGCTATACACGAAAGCCATTGGCCTCGCCTGCGGCGGACCGCACCGGTCCGCAGGTTGCGCCGCAACAATTCCAGATTGGCGCTGGCGTGCCGGCGCGCTGGTGGGCGGCGTTCCGCTCGGTCCCGCTGAACGAGTTGATCCGCAGATCAGTCGCGCGCAACCCGACTCTCGACGCCGCCGACGCCGCGATCCGCATCGCCAACGAGAATGCGCAGGCACAGCGCGGGCTGTTCTATCCGCAGTTCGGCGCGAACTATACGGCCGCGGACCAGCAGAGCTCGAACATGGCGAGGCAGCAGGGGCCGGGTGATCCGCCACAGTCGCGCTACTCTCTCCACACGGCGCAGCTGACCATCAGCTTCGTGCCGGACCTTTGGGGACAGAACGCGCGCAGCGTCGAAAGCCTGGAGGCGCAGACCGAGCAGGCGCGCTTCCAGCTCGAGGCGGCCTATCTGACGCTGACGACGAACGTCGTCACGGCCGCCATCCAGGAGGCCTCGCTGCGCGGCCAGATCGCAGCGACCGAGCGCATCATCAAGATCGAGCGTGACATTCTCGGCATTCTCAACAGCCAATTGCAGGCCGGTCAGGCCGCGCAGGTCGACGTGCTGACGCAACAGACCGCGCTGGCCCAAGTCGAGCAGACGCTGCCGCCACTGCAGAAGCAGATCGCGATCCAGCGCGACCTGCTGACCGCGCTCGCCGGTCAATTCTCGGCTGACGAGATCACTGAGACATTCGACCTGCAGCATCTCGCTTTGCCGCGCAACCTGCCGATCAGCCTGCCGGCTGCGCTGGTGGCGCAGCGGCCCGACATCCGCGCCGCCCAAGCTAATTTGCATGCGGCCAGCGCGCTGGTTGGCGTGGCCATCGCCGCCCGGCTGCCCAACATCACGCTCTCAGCCAATCCCGGCAGCAGCGCCTTCAGGCCCGCCGAGTTGCTCACGCCGGGCACGCTGTTCTACACCGTCGCCGGCAGCGCCACCGCGACCGTGTTCGACGGCCTCACGCTCTATCACCGGCAGAAATCCGCGGAGGCAGCCCTCGACCAGGCCGGCGCGCTGTACCGCCAGGCCGTGATCACCGCGCTGCAGAACGTCGCCGACAGCCTGCGCAGCCTGCAGGCCGACGCCCGCGCGGTGCAGGCGGCGATCAAGGCCGAAGACAGCGCCCGCGCGACCCTCGACATCATTCAGAAGCAGCTGACCCTGGGCCAGATCAGCCAGGTCACCGTCCTCAACGCCCAGCAGGCCTACCTCAACACGGCCATCGCACGCGTCCAGGCGGAGGCGACCCGGCTTGCTGATACCGCCGCCTTGTTCATGGCGCTCGGCGGCGGCTGGCCTGCCGCCTGCACCACGCATGTGTGGCGCGACTGCATCATGAGCGAGGGCCGGGTCGATGTCCTGCGAACGGCCGACGCCGCACCGAAGTGATTGGCCGGCCTGCTTCGCACGCCGGCCGTTGTGTCAGCTCTGGGAACGCCGGGCCATGAAGTTGTCGTAGCCGACCTCGGCGACCTGGAACCAGGAATAGCCGGCGCCCGAATAGGCCGTCAGCGACTCCAGCGCCTTCTTGAAGTTGGGATTGCTGGCTGCGACCTCGGCATGCAGCTCCTTGGCGGCCTTGAACGAGGCTTCCATGACCGGCGCCGGGAAAGGATGCAGCTTGGCGCCGCCGGCGATCAGCTTGCGCAGCGCCAGCGGATTGGCGGAATCGTATTTCGCCATCATCCAGTTGTTGGCGAAGTGGCCGGCCTGCTCCAGGAGCTTCTGATAATGCTTGGGCAGAGCATTCCACTTCTCGAGGTTGATCATCGCGAGCAGCATCGGCCCGCCCTCCCACCAGCCGGGGAAGTAGTAATGCGGCGCGACCTTGAACAGGCCGAGCTTCTCGTCGTCATAGGGACCGACCCATTCAGCGGCATCGATCGTGCCCTTCTCCAGCGCCGGATAGATGTCGCCGCCGGCGAGCTGCTGCGGCACGCAGCCGAGCTTCTGCATGACCCGGCCGGCAAAGCCGCCGATGCGGAATTTCAGGCCGTTGAGATCGTCGACCGAGTTGATTTCCTTGCGGAACCAGCCGCCCATCTGGCAGCCGGTGTTGCCGGCAAGCAGCGAGGTGACGTTGTAGCTCTTGTAGAACTCGTTGAGGATCTCCTTGCCCCCGCCCATCAGGTACCAGGCCTGGTTGATGCGCATGTTCGGGCCGAACGGCACCGAGGAGCCGAAGGTGAAGGTCGGGTCCTTGCCGAAGTAGTAGTACGACGCCGTGTGCCCCATCTCGACCGTGCCGTTCTGCACGGCGTCGAGCACCTGCAGGCCGGGCACGATTTCGCCGGCGGCGAAAGTCTGGATCTGGAATTTGTTGTCGGTGGCCTCGCTGACCATCTTGGCCATCATCTCGGCGCCACCATGCAGGGTGTCGAGCGATTTCGGCCAGCTCGTGGTCATGCGCCATTTGATCTCGGGCAATGATTGCGCGATCGCGGGCGATGCGATTGCGGCGGCGCCGGCCGCGCCGAGCCCCGTGACCTTGATGAAATCTCTCCGCTTCATAGTCTTTCCCTCCCTCATGATGATGATGTGCCTGGTGTTGGGCGGCCTTCTTACGAGGCCTTTGCAACCACTCTGGATCAAACCGCGACGGAGTGCCATTGCGAAACGTTGTCGCAACGCAGCGCAAAAAGCCCGGCCTCTTACGAGGCCGGGCTCAATTGTCCGCCGATCGAATGGTTGAGATCAGCCGCGGGTGCGCGAGCGGATCATGAAGCTGTCATAGGTGTATTCAGCGACCTGCCACCACAGATACTCATCCGAGCGGTAGGCCTGCATGGCGTCGATCGACTTCTTGAAGTCGGGGTTCTTCGCCGAGATCTCGCCCCACAGCTCGTTGGTGGCCTTGAGGCAGGCTTCCAGCACCTCGTTGGTGAACGGGCGCAGCTGCGTGCCGCCGGCGACCAGGCGCTTCAGCGCCGAGGGGTTCTGCATGTCGTAGCGCGCCGCCATCCAGGTGTTCGCCGCCATCGTCGCGTTGGTCAGAATGGCCTGGTAGTTCTTCGGCAGCGAATTCCACTTCTCCAGGTTGGTGTAGGCGTGGACGGTCGGACCACCCTCCCAGAAGCCCGGATAATAGTAGTACTTGGCCACCTTCTGGAAGCCGAGCTTCTCGTCGTCATAGGGGCCGACCCACTCGGCGGCGTCGATGGTGCCCTTCTCCAGCGCCGGGTAGATGTCGCCGCCCGCGAGCTGCTGCGGCACGACGCCGAGCTTCTGCAGCACCTGGCCGGCGATGCCGCCGATGCGGAATTTGAGGCCCGAGAGGTCGGCGACCGTCTTGATCTCCTTGCGGAACCAGCCGCCCATCTGGGTGCCGGTGTTGCCGCAGGGGAAGCCGATCACGCCGAACTTCTTGTAGAATTCGTTGGCGAGCTCATTGCCGCCGCCCTGATACAGCCAGGAGTTCTGCTGCCGGGCATTGAGGCCGAACGGCACCGAGGCGAAGATCGCAAACGTCGGGTCCTTGCCGACATAATAATAAGACACCGTGTGGCACATCTCGACGGTGCCGTTGGCGGTCGCGTCCAGCGCCTGCAGGCCGGGGACGATTTCGCCGGCCGCGAACACCTGGATCTGGAACTTGTTGTCGGTCATCTCGGCGACGTATTTCGCCAGCTCGGTCGCGCCGCCATAGATCGTATCGAGCGACTTCGGGAAGCTGGAGGTCAACCGCCACTTGATCTCGGGCGAGGACTGCGCAATCGCCGGCGAGGCAATGGCGCCCGTCGCCGCGGCGCCAGCGGCCGAAACCTTCAGAAAATCACGACGCTTCATATTAAGGCATCTCCTTGTTGGGGGCGTTTCCCGTGAAAACTATTTGTCCGCCGATGCGATTGGCCGCATCGAGTCGAGTACGATCCGGCCGGGGCTTTAGCACGGAACCGGGTCAGCGAAAACGCGACGTTGGAATGACAGGCCGTCCAATAGTCGCACGCAAATTGCTGCAGCGCGTCACGCCGCGGCGATGGCGCCCTTGATCTGATCCCGAACCGACGCAGCGATAGTCCGGTAGATCGCCGCATGCGGCCCGCTGGGGTCGCTCTCCACCACCGGGGTGCCGGCGTCGGAGGTCGAGCGGATATCCATGTGCAGCGGGATCTCGCCGAGGAAGGGCACGCCGAGCCGCTCGGCCTCGTGGCGGGCGCCGCCATGGCCGAAAATGTCCGAGCGCGTGCCGCATTGCGGGCACTGGAAGTAGCTCATGTTCTCGATGATCCCGAGCACGGGCACGTTGACCTTGCGGAACATCGCAAGACCCCGGCGGGCGTCGATCAGCGACAGATCCTGCGGCGTCGATACGATCACCGCACCCTTCAACGGCACGTTCTGCGCCAGGGTCAGCTGCGCATCGCCGGTGCCCGGCGGCATGTCGACCACCAGAACGTCGAGCGTGCCCCAGGCGACCTCGCGCAGCATCTGGTTGATCGCCGACATCACCATCGGGCCGCGCCAGATCATCGGGCTGTCCTCCTCGACCAGGAAGCCGATCGACATGATCGCAAGGCCGAAGCGCGACAGCGGGATCATCTTCTTGTCCGGCGTGAGCTGCGGCTTCTCGTGCAGGCCGGTCAGCTTGGGCACCGACGGTCCGTAGATGTCGGCATCGAGCAGCCCGACCTTGAGCCCAAGGTCGCGCAGACCGAGCGCAAGGTTGATCGCGGTGGTCGACTTGCCGACGCCGCCCTTGCCGGAGGCAACCGCGATCACCGCGCCGATGCCGGGAATCGCAGCCTGCCGCGACATCGGCGAGTCCGCCGGATGCTGATGCTGGTGGGGACGATGCGCCGAGACCGGCTGCACGCCGGAGCTCCGTGGCGGCGGCGGCGCGGCGCCCGGCTTGCGCTCGGCGGTCAGGGCGATCATGGCCATGGTCACGCCGGGAATGGCGCGCACGGCCGCCTCCGCCTGGGCGCGGGTGTCCTCCCAGCCGCGCGCCTCGCTGGCCTCGACATTGATGGAGAAGAACACCTTGCCGTCATTGGCCGTGATCGGCGACAGCACCCCGGCGTCGGTCAGCGCCACGCCGCGTGGCGAGCGGACCCGCTTGAGTGCCTCGAGAACCTGCTGCTGCGTCACGCTCACGGCGCGTCTCCTGAAGAAGTTCAGAACGCGCCACATCGTCGCGCCCTATCGTCTTGGCCGGACATGATCTTCCGTCGTTGCCGACAGCATCCGCCCGGCCTCCTGTTGGGCTGCTTCATAATGCCGGTCGGCTCAAAACGCCACCATGGTTCCGATGTCGGATGCGGTCTCCACCGGCGCATCCCCGGCCTGCTCCTTGGCTGCCTCGTAATTGAGCTCGATCATCACGCCGTTCGGATCGCGCACGAAGATCTGCCACAGCTCACCCCCCGGAACCTGGCGGGCTTCGAACGGCATGCCCTTGGCCGCGAGCCGCGCCTTCATGGCGGCGAAGCCACGGCTGACGAAGGCGACGTGATGGACGACGCCGGAATCAGGCTTTTGTGCCTCTGACGTCGGCGAGATATCGACCAGATGCACCACCGCCCGGCCCTCGCTGTACATCCAGGCGCCCGGAAACGCGAAGTTCGGCCGGGCGCCGTTTTCCAGCCCGAGCACGTCCTCATAGAAGCGGACCGTCTCGGCAAGGTTGCGGGTCCGGATGTTGAAATGATCGAGCACGCCGACGCTGACGCCCATGCGGGACACTCCCTGGCTGGTTCGTTGGTTATTCGGATTTCGTAGCCGGATGACGGCTTTGCAAGCCGTCATGATCAGGCCTGTTTAGCACACAGTCCCGCTTTCGCATCCGTCACGAAGCCGTTGCCCCCGCCTCGCAAGCCGTTATGGTGCGGCGTCCAGCACGCCGCCGCGAGCCGCGCGGGGTGCTGATGTGTTCCTTCCAAGAACAGCCCGGCCCTCTCAAGGCTGTCGGCAGAACCCAAGGTCAAGGTAGCTCATATGGCTAAAGTCGCTTTCATCGGTCTCGGCGTCATGGGTTTCCCCATGGCAGGACATCTCGTGAAGAAGGGTGGTCACGAGGTCACGGTCTATAACCGCACCGCGGCCAAGGCGAAGGAATGGGCCGACAAGTTCGGCGGCAAGACCGCCGCAACGCCGAAGCAGGCCGCCGAGGGCCAGGACTTCGTGATGTGCTGCGTCGGCAACGACAACGACCTGCGCTCGGTGACGATCGGCGCCGACGGCGCCTTCGCCGGCATGAGCAAGGGCGCGACCTTCGTCGACCACACCACCGCCTCGGCTGAAGTGGCACGTGAGCTGGACGCGGCAGCCACCAAGGCCGGCTTCAAATTCATCGACGCACCGGTGTCCGGCGGCCAGGCCGGCGCCGAGAACGGCGTTCTCACTGTGATGTGCGGCGGCACCGCGGAGGCCTATGCCGGCGCCGAGCCGGTCATCGCGGCCTATGCAAGGATGTGCAAGCTGCTCGGACCGGCCGGCAGCGGCCAACTGACCAAGATGGTCAACCAAATCTGCATCGCCGGCCTCGTTCAGGGCCTGTCCGAAGGCATCCATTTCGCGAAGAAGTCGGGCCTCGACGTCGCAGCCGTGATCGAGACCATCTCCAAGGGCGCTGCCCAGTCCTGGCAGATGGAGAACCGCTACAAGACCATGAACGACGGCAAATATGATTTTGGTTTTGCAGTGGAATGGATGCGCAAGGACCTGTCGATCTGCCTCAACGAAGCGCGCCGCAACGGCGCCCATCTGCCGGTGACCGCGCTGGTCGACCAGTTCTACTCCGAGGTCGAGAAGCTTGGCGGCAAGCGTTGGGATACGTCCAGTCTGCTGGCCCGGCTGGAGAAGTAACAAGACGAATATCGATCCGGCTCTGCCGCCGCCTTGCGTGCGCGGCAGAGCGCTCGCCTCGCTTGGCGGCGAGTCCCCTCTCTCTCGCTCCCCCCAGTGCACCGAGCCACGCGCGATGGCAGGTCGCATCGCCATTGTGCGCATCACGACTCGCTGTTACCGATTGCAATCGCTAGTCGTTCGCAACTGTTGCCGAAACGAGACAGCCCGTGGCGGAAAGAAGGAAATGTAATGTTATAACATTACATTCTTCCGATTTTCGGCTAACTCGTCTCCGTCATCATGAACGCATGGCTTGGGGACGCGGGACGCCGGCACAGCCGACCCGCGGTGGGGATTGGAATGAGCGCGCGGGACGTCTGGGGTTCGATATCGCTGGCGGGGCTGGTTGCGGCAGGCTGGGGCTGGGCGCCCGCGCCCATGGCACATGCGCAGCAGGCCGCCAATTCGTCGGGAAAGCCGGCGGCGGAAACCGTTCTGCCCGGCGTCACGGTCGATGCACCACGCCCGCGACCGGTCGACGGCCGCGCCCCCTCCGCGCGACCGACCGCCGCGCAGACCGCGAGTTCTGCGCCGCGACGTCCGCCGGCGTCCTCCCCGGCAGCAGCCTTGTCGTCCGCCACCACCGGCCCCACGGCCACCACCCCGCTCAATGGCAATGCGACGCCGGCCAGCGGCAGCCGGCTCGGACTGACGGCGCGGGAGATCCCGGCAACAGTTGAAGTGATCGGCGCCGAGACGCTGCGCGAGCAGGGCTATCACACGACTGTCGATGCGGTGAAGGGTGCCACCGGCGTCAGCGCGGGCGATGCGCCGAACGATGTCGGCTTCGCGATGCGCGGCTTCCAGGGCAACCAGATCAATGTGCTCTACAACGGCATCAACATCGGGCCGACCGGATTCACCGCGCTGACGATGGAGACCTTCAACCTCGATCGCGTCGAGTTTCTGAAAGGCCCCTCCTCGCTGAGCTCAGGCCAGGGCGCGGTCGGCGGCACCATCAACTTCGTGACCAAGGCGCCGCACACCGGCCCGGTCGAGAGCGAGGCCTTCATCGGCTTCGACCAGCGCGGCACGTTCCGCAGCGGCTTCGGCTCGGGCGGCAGCACGACCGTCCGGGGGCTCGACTACCGCTTCGACATCAGCCGCACCAGGGAAGTCGGCTTCATCGACGACACCGAGTTCAAGAACGTCCACGTCTCGGGCCAATTGAACTATCGCCTGTCCGACAGCTTCAGGACCTTCGTCGCGGCCGAGTTCAAGGACTACAAGGCCAAGCCCTATGAAGGCACACCGCTGGTGCCGGTGGCCTTCAGTGGCGCGAATGCGACCAGCGGCATCGTTTCGGGCACCAAGGTCTCCGACTACAACGGCACCAATCTCGGCGCCGTCACGATCGATGGCCGCACGCTGTCGACCAACTACAATGTGATCGACGGCCACAAAACCATCAAGGAGTCATGGGTGCGCAGCGGCTTCGAATGGGACCTCAACAACGCCGTCACGCTGCGGAGCCAGATCTACAACTACAATGCCAGCCGCGACTGGTACAACAACGAGGTGTCGGCGTTCAACGCCGGGACCAACCTGGTCGACCGCGAGCGCTTCTTCGTCCACCACAACCACAACATCGTCGGCAACGTCACCGACGTCACCTGGAACGGCAGTATCTTCGGCCTGTCCAATCGCATGGTCGCGTCGGTCGAGAGCTCGCACACCGACTTCACGCGGCCCGGCGCGGCGAACTTTCCCGGCGAGTCGGTCCCGCTGGTCGGCTTCGACCGCGGTACCTATGGCCTGCTGACGACACAATTACAGACTGCCGCCATCGACAGCGTCGCGATCAATCTCGAGGACCGGCTGAAGCTGACGGACAGCTTCGCGCTAGTCGGCGGCCTGCGCTACAATCCGTTCACGCTCGACCGCAACTGGATCCGGAATGGCGCCGAGCGGCCGGGCTTCCCCTATTCCAAGAGCTGGCAGCCGGTCACCGGCCGCATCGGCTATACGTGGGAAGCGCTGCCGGGGACGACCTTCTACAGCCAATATGCGACCGCGAGCGACATCTCGGCCGACAGCATCTTCCTGCTCAGCCCGACGCAGAACCTTACGCTGTCGGACTCCCGCAGCTACGAGACCGGCGTCAAGCAGCTCGTGTGGAACGGCCGCGCAGAGTGGACCTTCTCGGCGTTCGACATCGAGCGCAACAATGTCTACAGCGCCCAGGCCGGCCAGCAGCTCAACCTCGCCGGCAAGGTGAAGTCCCAGGGCATCGAGCTGGCCGCCGCCGTGCGGCCGACGACGGAGACCAGGCTCTGGGGCAACGTCGCCTATGTGCGCGCACGCTACGCCGACTACGATCTTGCCAATGGCGGCTCGTTCTCCGGCAACACGCCGCCGAACATTCCGGCTGTCATCGTCAATGGCGGCGGCTCCTACCGCTTCCTCAATCCGGGCTGGTGGCCGGTCGAACTCGGTTTCTCCGTGCGCCATGTCGGCGACCGCTGGAGCACCGATGCCAACACGGTGAAGCTGCTCGCCTATACCACGGCCGACCTGTTCGCCTTCATCGACCTGCCGAAGGTGCCGCTGTTCGCCACCGCGACCAGCACGCGCCTCGCCTTCCGCGTCCGCAACGTCACCGACAAGCGCTATGCGGCCTGGAGCGATCCGTTCTATCCCGACCAGATCTTCCTCGGCGCGCCCCGCACCTACGAGGTCGAAGCCTCGTTCAAGTTCTAGGGCCGCATGATCCGGGCGCTGATCCTCACGCATCGCTGGCTCAGCATTCTGCTCGGTCCGCTGTTCATGCTGTGGTTCGCGACCGGCATCGTGATGCACTTCGTGCCGTTCCCGGCACAGACGGAGGGCGAGCGCTTCGCAGGACTGGCGCCGCTCGATCTCGCTGTGCCGCTGCACGCCCCGGCAGAGGCGCTCGCCAGCCTGGGCAGCCAACCTGCCCGCCGCATGCGGCTGATGCAGCGCGTCGATGGCGCGGTCTACGTCATTGCCACGCCGGGTCGCGAGGTGGCGATCCATGCCGACAGCCTTGCCGCGGCCGACGTCACCGATCCCGACCTCGCTTTGGCGATCGCCCGCGCCGCCGCACAGCGGCGCGGGCTCGACGCCGCGGGCGCCGCGATCGCGGCGCTCGGCGATTACGATCAATGGACGGTGCCGAACCGGTTCGATGCGCACCGCCCGCTGCATCGCATCGCGCTGAACGATGCCGACGGCACCGAGTTTTACGTCTCCTCGCGCACCGGAGAGGTCGTGCTCGACACGACACGCTTCGAACGCGGCTGGAACTATGTCGGCAGCGTCGTGCACTGGATCTACCCGACTGTGCTGCGCAGAGATTGGGCGGCCTGGAACGTCACGGTCTGGTGGCTCTCGCTCGCGGCGGCGATTGCCGCCGTCACCGGTGCCCTGCTCGGTCCGCTCCGGCTGCGGTTGCGCAAAGCACGCCTGTCGTCGCGCTACCGCAGCTGGCACCTGTGGCATCACTGGGCCGGCCTGATCTGCATGCAGTTCGTCCTGACCTGGATCGTCAGCGGCTGGCTGTCGATGGACCATGGTCGATTGTTCGCGACCGGCCAGCTCACGGCTTCGGAGGACGCCGTCCTCATCGGCGTCCCCGACTGGAGCGCCCTGACCACCATCCCTCCGACGGGCCTGTCTGGCGACGTCCGCGAGATCGAATGGTTTGCGTTCGGCGGCCGCCTGTATCAGCGCGCACGGCGGGCCCTCGGCCAGCAGCAGATCTCGGTGCGCGACCGCGCGACCTGGCGACCGGTCGGCCGCTTCCTGCAGCCCGCCGATATCAATGCCACGGCGGATCACCTGGGCGGCCATTGCGGGCGCGCGACCGAGGTCGAAGCGGGCGACGATTATCCTTTCGTCTCCGACGTCCCGGGAGCGCCGGTCTATCGCATCGTCTGCGGTGACGCCTGGTATCATGTCGACGCCGCCTCGGGCGCCCTGCTCGAGAAGCTCGACTCCTCCCGGCGCGCTTATCGCTGGCTTTATCAGGCGCTGCACACGCTGGACTTCCCCAGCCTGCTGGCCCACCCGACGCTGCGCACGCTTGTCATCGTCGGCCTCTGCGCCTGCGGCTTCGCCTTCAGCATCACCGGCGTCGTGATCGGCTGGCGGAGGCTGCGTTTTCTCGGCATCGCCGCGCGGCGGAAGCCGGCCTCTTAACGCGGCGTTAACGCAAATTTTTCGTTGTCTATAATCCGTCTTAAGGATTTAGAGCCAGTTATAGAAGATGCAGAAAGCAGCCCGTATGGCCACGGGCAGGATTCGTGTTGTTGATGAGTAGACCCGCTGAAAAGCCCGAAGTCGTCGAGCTTCCGGCCGATACGCCGGCGCTTGCACCGGCAAGCCAGCGTCGGGCCGCGCAGCAGCGGGTGCGCGAGGCGCGCGATCGATTGACATCGACATCGGGAACGCGGCCAGCCTTCGATCGCGAATTGCTGCGCCAATATGCGCAGACTCGCATCTCCGCATCCTACATCGTGATGCTGCTGGTCGTGGCGACCGGGCTGATGCTCAGCGTCTGGCTGCATGCGCTGGCGGCCGGCGCCTGGACCTGCGGCGTGCTCTGCATCCACGCCGCGATCGTGCGCAACTGCTCGAACTTCCTCGCCGACCAGCCGTCGATGGCGGCGACCCGGCGCTGGCGCACGCGCTTCGTGCTGCTCGACCTGCTCTACGGCGTGTGCTGGATGGCGATCCTGATCCATCCCGCGCTCGCGGAGGTGTCGGGCACGCTGATGATGTTCCTGATGCTGCTGGTGATCGCCGTCTCCAGCATGCTCGCCGCCAACCTGCCCGTCGCCGCCGTCGCCGTCACCGCGCCGGTGACGGTCGCGATCACGCTGAGCCTGGCGCTGTCGGGCACGTTCGACAATTACCTGCTCGCCGCGTTCGCGGTCGCGGCCGAAGGCTATTTCGTTCTGCTCGCCCATCAGCTGCATTCGACCACGCTCGCGACCCTCGAGGCGCGCGCCGAGAAGGATGCGCTGATCGGCGAGCTCGAACAGGCCAAGGCGATCTCCGACGAGGCGCGCTATCGCGCCGAAGCCGCCAACGTGGCGAAGTCGCGCTTTCTCGCCCAGATGAGCCATGAGCTGCGCACGCCGCTGAACGCCATTCTCGGCTTCTCCGAGGTGATGAAGAGCGAGATCTTCGGCGCGCATGCGGTGCCGGTGTACAAGGAGTATTCCGCCGACATCCACAATTCCGGCGTCCACCTGCTGAACCTGATCAACGAGATCCTCGACCTTTCGCGCATCGAGGCCGGCCGCTACGAGCTTAATGAGGAAGCCGTGGCACTGGTGCATGTGGTGGCCGACTGCCATCATCTGTTGAAGCTGCGGGCGTCCAGCCGTGGCCTGACCATCCATGAAGTGTTCGAGCAGAACATGCCGCGCTTGTGGGCCGACGAGCGGGCGATCCGCCAGGTCGTGCTCAACCTGCTCTCCAACGCCATCAAGTTCACGCCGCAAGGTGGCGAGATCTGGCTGAAGGCCGGATGGACCGCATCGGGCGGCCAGTATCTCAGCGTCAAGGACACCGGCTCCGGGATTCCCGAGAACGAGATCCCGATCGTGCTCGCCTCGTTCGGCCAGGGCTCGAACTCGATCAAATCGGCCGAACAGGGCGCGGGCCTCGGCCTCCCCATCGCCAAGAACCTCATCGAGATGCATGGCGGCACCTTCACGTTGAAGTCGAAGGTCCGCATCGGCACCGAGGTGATCGTCACGTTCCCGCCCGAGCGGGTAATGTCGGCGCTCGCCCCGTTGTCGGACGAGGCGCCGCCGCTGCAGCCCGAGACGGTCGCCGCACCTGCCCAGGAGAAACGCCGGCTGCTCCGCAAACCGATCATGAATGCCGGAACGGGACTGTGAGATGATTGCACTTGCAAAACAGTGCCAGAAGCTTTCACACTCGCATGATGAGCCAAGATACACCATGCATCGCTGTCTGCATGATCGATCCCAAGACCAAGCTCTGCTTCGGCTGCGGCCGCACCTTGCCGGAGATCGCCCGCTGGGGGCGCATGTCAGCCGACGAGCGTCTGGCCCTGATGGACGGGCTGGCCGCGCGGATGCACGACGCCGGCCTCGCCGCGATGGGACGCCGGCGCGACTGAGCGCGGCGGCATCGACGGGAGGCCTGGCATGAACAAGGTCGTGCTCGTCCTGGTCACCATGGTGACCACCGCAAGTGCCGTGATCGTCTACAAGGATCCCGAACAGGCTGCGCTGGCGAGCGACACCGTTTCGGAGATGCTGCGCAGCCGCGCCTTCCGCGCCAAGGCAAGCCCACCGACCAACGCGGTCGAGATCGAGCGCACCCGCGGCGGCGAGTTTGCGCTGCGCGCCAAGATCAACGGCGTCACCGCGCCGATGGTCGTCGACACCGGCGCGACATCGGTGGTGCTGACCTATGAGACCGCCAAGGCGGCAGGCCTGCCGCTCGAGCTGCTCAACTACGATGTCGATGTCGAGACCGCCGGCGGCCACACCAAGGCGGCGCGGCTGACGCTCGATCGGCTCGCGATCGGCCGGCTGGTGGAGCGCTCCGTGCCGGCGCTGGTGGTGCCGCACGGCCAGATGAAAACGAATCTGCTCGGCATGAGCTTCCTCGACCGGCTCGAACGCTGGGAGGTGCGCTCCGACCGGCTGATGCTGCACGGCTATCCAGAGCGCAGCTGAGGCCGCCGCGGCGGCGGTCCGTTCGCTTGCGCGGGCGGCAGGTCCCGGCCTAGATTCCAGCCATGGCCGATGCCCTGCCCCCACCATCGATCCGACTGGCCCTCAACGAGACTCCGCTCGGGCCATCGCCTGCGGCGATCGACGCCATCAAGGCCGATCTGTCCGGCCTTGCCCGCTACACCGGCCGGGAGCTCGACGATCTCACGGCGGCCATTGCCGCGCGTGAAAACATCGCGCCGGAGCAGATCGTGCTCGGCGAGAACCTCAACGTGCTCGGACTATATCTGTCCGCGCGCGGCGGACGCGGCGGCACATTCGTCTACTCCGAGCCGGGCTACACGGCGCTGGTCGATGCGGTGACACCGGCCGGCGGCCGCGTGGTCGGCGTGCCGCTGAATGCCGCGCTGGAGAACGACCTGCCGGCCATCGCGGCGGTGGTCGACGGCACCACGCGCGCGGTGTATCTCGTCAATCCGCACAACCCCTCGGGCACGGTCAGCGACACCGCCGCCTTCATCGCGGCGGTGCGCGACTTGTCGGCACGCACGCTCGTGATCGTCGACGAGGCCTATCTCGAATTCATGCCGGACTTTGCCGCCCGCAGCGTTGCGCCGCTGGTGCGCGAGGGCGGCAATGTCGCCGTGTTCCGGACATTCTCCAAGATCTTCGGACTCGCAAGTCTCGCGATCGGCTACACGCTGGCTCCGAAGCCGCTGGCCGCTGCGCTGAAGCAGATGGGCATCGGCGCGTTTTTCGGACTGAGCCGGCTGAGCCTGGTCGCCGCCACCGCGAGCCTCGGTGATCACGACTACGTCGCTTCGGTTCGTACCAAGGTCGCGGCCGAGCGCGAGGCCTGGCATGCGCTGCTGCGCGCTCGCGGGCGCCGCTTCAGCGCCTCACAGGCCAACTTCGTGTTCTTCGATTGCGGCCGGCCGCATGCCGAGGCTGCGGCGGCGCTCGCCGCCCGCGGCATCATCATCGGCCGTGCACAGCCACAATTTGACGCTTGGCTGCGCATCTCGATCGGACTGCCGGTCGAAAATGCGATTGCGCGCCAGGCCGTGGCAGAACTGCTGCCGGCCAGCGGATGAGTCAGGCGAACGCGGCCGCCGGCGCACGCTCCTCGACCATCGCCACCGCCTCGCGCAGCACCTCGATCCCGGCATCCGGCTTGACGCCGCGCTCGGCGAGATGACGGCGAAAGGCGCGCGCGCCCGGCACCGCGTGATAGGCGCCGACCAGATGCCGCGTGATCGCGTGCAGCCGCGAGCCCTCCCGGAGTTGGCGTTCAATATAGGGCTCGAGCGCCGCCAACGCGTCTTTCATGCTCCGATGCGGCGCGGCGTCGCCGAACAGCATGGGATCGACGTCGAGCAACTGCCACGGTTCCTGATAGGCGGCGCGCCCGAGCATCACGCCATCGACGTGAGCCAGATGCGCTTGCGCCGCCGCGATGCTGGTGATGCCGCCATTGATGATGACCGGCACGTTCGGCAGCCTCGCCTTCAGCCGATAGACCCGGTCGTAATCGAGCGGCGGGATGTCGCGGTTCTCCTTGGGCGACAGGCCGTTCAGCCAGGCCTTGCGCGCATGCACGATCAGCGCGTCGGCGCCCGCATCGACCACCGCATCCGCCAGCGTATCGAGCGCGAGCTCCGGATCCTGGTCATCGATCCCGATGCGGCATTTCACCGTGACGGGAATGCGCACCGCGCGCTTCATCGCCGCGACGCAGGCGGCGACGAGCTCAGGCTCCGCCATCAGGCAGGCGCCGAAGCGGCCATCCTTGACCCGGTCGGAAGGACAGCCGACATTGAGATTGATTTCGTCATAACCGAAGTCTTCGCCGATCCGCGCCGAGGTCGCGAGATCGGCCGGATCGGACCCGCCAAGCTGCAGCGCCACCGGATGCTCGCTCGCATCGAAGCCGAGCAGCCGCTTCCGATCGCCATGAATGACGGCGCCGGTGGTGACCATCTCGGTATAGAGCAGCGCCCGCCGCGACAGCAGGCGGTGAAACACCCGGCAGTGCCGGTCGGTCCAATCCATCATCGGCGCCACGGCGAAGCGCCAACGCGTTGATATCGTAGATTTATTCGTATTTTCAGTCATTTACAAGTCGTACCGGGAGCATCCGATATCCGCCTGTTGACGCCGATCTCCACCGATTTTCACCCATTTTGCGCCCCTCGGTACAACAATGTTGTACCGGAGAGATTGATGTTGTACCGGAATCCGGCACCCCTAGAGGCACCTAATGGGAACGATCACCGCTCGCAAGCGCAAAGACGGGACCACCGCCCATCTGGCCCAGGTCCTCATCAAGCGCGGCGGCGCCATTCTGCACCGGGAGGCTCGAACATTCGACCGGAGGCAGGCGGCCGCAGCCTGGCTGGAGAGACGGGAAAAGGAGCTGGCGGCACCAGGAGGGCTCGATCAGGAAAAAGGTCTCGACCCCGTCCTCTCCGACGTCATCGAGCGCTACGTTTCCGAGTCCAAGAAGGAGGTCGGGCGCACCAAGGCGCAGGTCCTGAACGCAATCAAAGGCTACGAGATTGCGCAGCGAAGGTGCTCAACGATCGATAGCACCGACCTCGTGGAATTCGCCAACCAGCTGGTAAGCAAAGTCCAACCCCAGACCGTCAGCAACTATCTCTCACACCTCGCGGCCATCTTCGCGATCGCACGCCCGGCTTGGGGATATCCGCTCGACCAGGCTGCCATGAAGGACGCCTTCGTCGTCGCCAAGAGGCTGGGGATCACGAGCAAGAGCCGGACACGGGAGCGGCGCCCGAGCTTGGCGGAACTCGATCTGCTGATGCAGCATTTCGGCGAACGGCAGCAAAGGCGGCCCTCGTCTGTGCCGATGCAGAAGGTCATTGCATTCGCAATCTTCTCAACGCGACGTCTCGAGGAAATCACGCGGCTGAGGCGAGCCGACCTCGATGAGGTCGGAAGCAAGATTCTGGTGCGTGACATGAAAAACCCTGGCGAGAAGCTCGGGAACGACGTCTGGTGCGATCTCCCCGCTGAGGCTCTCCACGTCGCACAATCCATGCCTTCGGATACCGATGAGATCTTTCCCTACACGACCGACGCAATCGGCATGGGATTCACGCGCGCATGCCAACTGCTCGGCATCGTGGATCTGCATTTCCACGATCTCCGCCACGACGGCGTTTCCAGGCTATTTGAAATGGGCCACAACGTTCCCCAAGTCGCAGCCGTCTCAGGCCATCGTTCCTGGTCGAGCCTGAAGCGATACACGCATCTCCGGCAGACGGGGAACAAGTATGAAGGCTGGAAGTGGCTGGAGGTCGTTACAGTGAAGACAGCTCCCGGATGAGCTTCGTTGACCGGTGTCCTATGAGAAGCCGTAGGTGCCCAGGGAGTGATCGACGATATCCTCTCATTCAATCGAGTGCGCATTTTTGAAAGCTGGCCGGCAGTGTACGCTCTACCTTGCGCGCGATCGTCGGAACTTCGACCGATCTTTCTGACGAAACTGTTTGCTAGTATCCGACTTTCCACCCGGAACATGGCCCAAGTCGGTGCTTGTTTGTATGCGACTTCGGCTCATGCACCGGGGAATAGACCATCTCGTTAGGCGGTTCGGGTCTCGGGTCCCTACATCGGGTAATCCACGACCTTGTCTTCTGACCAGCGAGCGAATGACGTCGGTAGTCGAGTTGTCACGCTTCGCCCGAAGGTCGTCCTTCCAATGAATGCGGGCGTGCAGGGGCGCAGGGCGCAGGCGTCTTGGTGCCAAACGCTCAACTCCGACGGCACACACCGTCCCCGGGGTCGAGATGGCTGAAAGCGGGTGTGAAAGCTGCCTCCCCCCCATCATGGCGCCATGGGCGGCGCTCTCTGACCTCCAGCCGTAGGGCGTCCTTCAGGTTGCGAGCAGAACCACGCGTTGTGCCATCCTGACATTGGCGTAGTCGATCATCTTGCCGTCGAGCGTCACCGCGCCATGGCCGTGCGCCTCGGCCTGCTCCATGGCCTCGACGATGCGGCGCGCCGTCGCGACCTCCTGCTCGGAGGGGAGGAAGGCGCGCTTCGTCACGGCGATCTGGTCGGGATGGATCACCTGCTTGCCGTCGAAGCCCATCGCGGCGGCCTTCACCGCGCTAGCCTCGGTCAACCTGGCGTCCTTGAAATCGCCGCACGGCCCATCGATCGCGCGCAGGCCGAAGGCGCGGGCGGCGACCAGCAGACGCATCATCGGATAGGCGAACAGATCCAGCGGCACGCTCTCGTAGCTGGCATCCGGGCCGCCGACGTGACGGTAGCTCGACGGCGAGGCGCCGATGGTCGAGGAGCGCGCGCCGATCGAGGCCGCGAGATCGCCGACCCCGAGATGCAGCGCGCCGACATCGGGGTGAGCCGCCGCCAGGGCCTCCACATTGACGAGCCCCCTCGCCGTCTCGATCAGCAATTCGATCGCGACCGGCCGCGCCCGCGCCGGTGCGGCTGCGCTCAGCGCCTGCGCCGTTGCGGCGACCGTGCCGACCTGCTCCGCCTTCGGTAGGATCACCGCATCGAGCCGCGGACACAAGGCGAGCGCGCGCAGCTCCTCTGCGACGGACGGACTATCAGCCGCGTTGACGCGAACGGAGACCAGTTTGTGGCCCCAGTCCAGCTCGGCGAGCGCCGTCACCGCCCCCGCAAGCGCCGCAGCCTTCTCCGCGGGCGGAACCGCATCCTCCAGATCGATGAACACGGCATCGGCCGGCGATCGCGCAGCCCCCGCGACCATGCGCGGCCGATGTCCGGGCACCGCCAGGTAGGTCCGTGTCGGTCGCGCGCTCACTGGGCGTCCTCCGGCCGCTGCAATTCGGCGAGGATGGCCGCGTTGTGCTCGCCGAGAGCCGGCACCGGCCCCATGCGCGGCGACATACCCGGAATGGTCAGCGGCGGCAGGAAGCTCATCAGAGGTCCACCGGGTGAGTCCACGCTCGTGATCCGTGATCGCGCGCGAAGCTGCTCATGGCTCAGGAAGCGCTCGACCGAATTCATCTCCGCATTGGCGATCGATGCACGGTCGAGCAGGGCCAGCGCCTCGGCACTGGTCAGCGCGGCGAAGCGGGCCTCGATATGCGCCTCGAGCGCCTCTCGATGCTGCATCCGCAACGGATTGGTGCTGAAGCGCGGATCGTCGGCGAACTCCGCATCGCCGAGCACGACGGCGCAGAAGGAGCGCCATTCGCGGTCGTTCTGGATGCCGAAAAACACCGTGCGGCCGTCGCCGACGCGGAACGGCCCGTAGGGCGCGATGGTCGCATGCTTGGCGCCGGTGCGAGGAAGCGGACGGCCGCTGCCATGGGCATAATACGCCGGGTAGCTCATCCATTCGGTGATCGAATCGAACAGCGAGACCTGGAAGGCGAGGCCTGTGCCCGTCCGCTCCCGGTGATAGAGCGCCATCAGCACGCCGTTCAGGATGTACATGCCGGTGGCGATATCGACGATCGAGAGTCCAACTTTCGCCGGCTCGGCCTCGGTGCCATTGACCGCCAGCACGCTGCCCTCGCATTGCACCAGCAGATCATAGGCCTTTTTGTTGCTGTAGGGCCCGCCAGGGCCATAGCCGGACACGTCGCAGGCGATCAGCCGCGGGAATCTCGCCACCAGGGCCGTCGCGTCGAGACCGAGCCGCTCGGCCGCGCCCGGCGCGAGGTTTTGGACGAACACGTCGGCCTGCGCCAGCAGCGCGTCGAGCACCTTGCGTCCTTCGGCGCTCTTGATGTCGATCGCCAGACTCTCCTTCGACCTGTTGGTCCAGACGAACTGGCTCGACATCCCGTTCATCACATGGTCGTAGTCCCGGCAGAAGTCTCCGACTCCGGGCCGCTCGATCTTGATGACACGGGCGCCCCAATCGGCGAGATGCCGGGAGGCGAGCGGCGCAGCAATCGCCTGCTCGACCGAGACGACCACGAGGCCGGACAAGGGAAGTCTGCTGCCGTCAGCCATGTCTCGTTCTCTCGCTGCCTTATGGAAGAGTACGACGAGGCCTCGATCGGCAGCAAGCCGATGCGCCGGCGCCGCCGGACCTTTCGGTGTCAGGACACTTCGTTGGAAATCTCGACGAGGTTGCGGTCGGGATCGCGGATGTAGACCGAGCGGATCGGTCCGCACGCGCCGGTGCGATCGACGATGCCCTCCTCGATGGCGATGCCGTTGGCCTGCAGGTGCCGGACGACATCCTCGAGCGGCGTCGCGGTGATCAGGCAGAAGTCGGCGGACCCGCTGGTCGGCCGCAGCGCCTTCGGCTCGAACTCCTTGCCGACCTGATGCAGGTTGATCTTCTGCCGCCCGAACTTCAGAGCCTTGCGGCCGCCGGCAAACGTGTCGACCGTCATGCCGCAGGCCGCGACATAGAAGCGACAGGTCGCCTCGATGTCGGCGACGGTCAGCACCAGATGATCAAGACGATCGATCCGCACCATCTCGTTTCTCCCTTCGTCGCGACGCACTCATCATCGTCTGCCTTGTTACGCATGCCGGCGGGCGGCCGGCATATGCAGCGCCTCCTGCTCGCGACGCAGCCGCACCGCCGGCAGGGTCTCGTCGATCGCGACATCCGACCAGGTGATGCAGGCGTCCTTCGCCACCGGACGGACCAGCCGCACCTGGTGCGCGAGGCCGAGCGGAAGATAGCCATGATCGAGCGAGGTCTCCGCCGGCGTCAGCTTGCCGAACACGGTATAGCCGCCCTCGCCATCGAGCACGTCGCCGGGCTTCAGGTCGCGCTTCGCGGTGGCGGCAACGTCGGCGTTGAAGCAGGTGGCGACGCCGGTCGGCTCGCCGCGCAGCGCGATCGAGGCCACGGAGATGCCGAGCTCGAGGCCGATCAGATGCCATTTCTTGTAGGCGCTCATGTAGCGGCCGCTCGGATCGGTGACGACGTTGTACTCCTCGAAGCAGTTGCGGATGTACTCGCTGTCACCCTCGAAGCACACCCAGACGCCCTTGCGGATGTCGTTGGCGATCGGACGCCCGTCCGTGGTGAGGCAGGACACCACCTCGACCTGGCCCTTGGCCTCGAGCACGCCGCCCTCCGCGCGCGGCCGCATCAAGGTCGGAATGTCGTCGACCGATCCCGGCGGAAAGGCCAGCCCCTCAGACGGTGCAGCGAGCCCGGTGGCATTGGCGATCGCCGCCGATTCGATCGCCGGCTTGGATCCATCCAGAAAGGCGTTGAACATTTTCGGATTCATGCCGCCGCGCGCGGCCTGCTCCGCGGTGAGGCCCCAATGATCCCACACCGTCTCCGGCGTCGATTCCCGATATTGCGGCAGCCATTTGTGGCCGCGTCCGGCCGCCACCACGGGGAAGCCGCAGGCACGCGCCCAGTCGACGAGATCGCAGGCCAGCGCCGGCTGGTCGCCATAGGCGAGGCTGTAGATGACGCCCGCCTGCCGCGCCTTGTGCGCCAGGATGGGTCCGCAGAACGCATCGGCCTCGACCGTGACGTTGATGATCGGCTTGCCGGCAGCAAAGGCCGCGAGACAATGCTCGACGGCGGCGACCGGGTTGCCGGTGCATTCCGCGACAACGTCGATCGCGCCGCACGCAATCAGCGCCTGCCAGTCGTCGGTGACGAACGTCGTGCCATGGCGCAGGGCATCATCCAGCGACGTGGCGGCATAGCGCTCCTCAGTCCAGCCGACGCGCTTGAGGTTCTCGATGGCGCGGGCCGGCGACAGATCGGCAATGCCGACCAGATGGATGCCGGGCGTGCGCAGCACCTGGTGCAGATACATCGCACCGAACTTGCCGGCGCCGATCAGCCCGACCTTGATCGGCCGACGGGCCACGGCGCGCCCCATGAGCTTGGCATAGAGGTTCATGGATGGATCTCCCTTGGGCTAGGTCGCGTTGCGATGCTGACGCAGCGACGATGGGACGAGGAAGGCGAAGTCGCATCCCTCCGGCGCCTGCGTCACGTTCTGTCGATACAATGCCTCGTAGCCCCGCTCAGGCTGAGGCGGCGGCACATGATCGCGGAGCCGGCGCGCAAGCTCGTCGTCGTCGACCAGAACGTCGAGGCGCTTGTCGCGCACCGACAAGCGGATCCGGTCGCCATTTCTGACGGCCGCGAGCGCGCCGCCGACCGCGGCCTCCGGCGACACGTGCAGCGCGATCGTGCCGAATGCCGTGCCCGACATGCGGGCGTCGGAGATGCGCAGCATGTCCTTCACGCCGCGTTGCGCCAGCTTCTTCGGGATCGGCAGATACCCCGCCTCCGGCATCGCCGCCGCGACGGGGCCGGCATTCTGCAGCACCAGGACGTCCTCGGGATGGACATCGAGGTCGGGATCATCGATGCGCCGGGCGAGATCCTCCAGGCTGCTGAACACGACGGCGCGGCCCTCCGTCTCGAACAAGGCCTCTGTCGCCGCCGCGCGCTTGAAGATCGCCCCGTCGGGGGCAAGGTTGCCATGCAGCGCGATCAACCCGCCCTGGCGCGACACCGGATCGGAGAGCGGACGCACCACGCTGCGGTCGACCCAATCGAGCGGCTCGTCGAGCCGCTGCGCCAGGCTGCGCCCCTCGACGTTGAGGGTGTCCAGGTTCAGCAGCGGACGCAGCTCGCGCAGCACCGCTCCCATGCCGCCAGCGGCGTGCAGATCCTCCATGTAGCCCTCGCCGACCGGCTTCAGATCGACCAGCACCGGCGTCTCGTCGGAGATCTCGTTCAGCCGCGACAGCGGGATGCGGATGCCGAGCCGTCCGGCGACGGCGGTCAGGTGAATCACGGCATTGGTCGAGCCGCCCAGCGCCATCAGAACGCGGAACGCGTTCTCGACCGATTCATGCGTGATGACCTGGCTCGGCGTGATCGGCGTGTTGATCAACGCGACCGCCGCCCTGCCCGTTTCCTCCGCCGCAACCAGACGGTCGGAATGAGTGGCCGGAATGGTCGCCGTTCCCGGCAGCGACATGCCGAGCGTTTCGGCGATGCAGGCCATCGTGCTCGCCGTTCCCATCACGGCGCAGGTGCCGCTGGTGACCGACAGCCGGCCTTCGATCGTGTCGATCTCGTCGCGCGAAATCTCGCCGCCGCGATACTTGCCCCAGAAGCGCCGGCAATCGGTGCATGCGCCCAGCCTCTCGCCGCGATGGCGCCCGGTCGACATCGGACCGGTCACGAGCTGGACCGCCGGGATGTTGGCCGAGGCCGCCCCCATCAACTGCGCCGGCACCGTCTTGTCGCAGCCGCCGATCAGCACGACCGCATCCATCGGCTGCGCCCGGATCATCTCTTCCGTATCCATGGCCATGAGGTTGCGGAACATCATGCTGGTCGGGTTCAGGAACACTTCACCGAGCGAGATCGTCGGAAAGGTTCGCGGCAGCGCACCAGCCGCCAGCACGCCGCGGGAGACGGCCTCGACCAGCTCCGGCATCGCGCGGTGGCAATTGTTGAAGCCGGACGGCGTCACCGCAATGCCGACGATGGGCTTGCCCAGCATCTCGGTGGACAGACCCATCGAGCGCGCGAACGAGCGGCGAAGATAGCGTGCGAAATCCTGATCGCCATAGTTCGTCAGGCCGCGGGCGATGCCATGGCTCCTGCTCATCCTAATTGTCCTTGCGCGCGTCTGTGGAGAGGTCTCTGCGGAACCGGACGCCGAGGAGATCCTCGAACACCCGGATCATGCCGCCCTTGTCGTGGTCGCCATGGCCGCGCAGCAGCGCCTGCTGATACGTGGCGGTGGCCGCGGCCAGCACGGGCATCGGAATGCCCCGTGCTGCCGACAGCTCGGCTGCGCTCACCAGATCCTTGTAGGCGTGCTTCATCGGATAGCCGTCACTGAACCGATTCTGCAGGATGCGCGGGACGAAGAATTCGGAGGCGTAGCTGCGGCCGGTGCCGCCGTTCACGACGGCGCCGACCTTCTCGGGATCGAGCCCCATCCTCGCCGCCATGGGCAGCACCTCGGCGAGAGCCGCAGCGTTGATGTCGAACAGCAGCTGATTGATCAGCTTGGTCAGCTGGCCCGCGCCGGCGGCGCCCATGTAGAGGATGTCGCGGCCCATGCGCTGGAGCCATGGCCGGGCAGCCTCGAACGCGGCGGCATCGCCGCCGCACATGATGGTCAGCGTCCCGTCCTCCGCCCGGGCCTGCATGCCCGACACCGGCGCATCGACGAACGACAGCTGCATGTCGCGGAGCGTCCTGCCGATCTCCACCGTCGCGCCGTAGCTGATGGTGCTGGTATCGATGACCAGCGCTCCCGGCTGAAGCCGCTTCGCGACCCCATCGACGCCGAACAGGACCTCGTTCACTGCTGAAGTCCCGGGGAGGCTCAGGACCAGCACCTCCGCGCCCGCGAGATCGGCAACGCGGGTCGTTGCCTGTACGCCCCGATCGGCGAACTCGGCGAAATGTTCGGCGCGCCGGCTGCAGACGATGTAGTTGCCGGGCGGCCTCGTGAGATTATGGGCCATCGGCCTGCCCATCTGTCCGAGCCCGACAAATCCGATCGTCACGTTCCTCTCCCTCTCGATTTGCGAGCGACCATCGGGCAAGCCAATCGCGAGGGCCATCGTTCATTGGCGACGGCCGACCTCGCAGCTCACGATGGCCGCGCCGCGCGCCCCCTGCCATCGCAAGCCGCGATGGCGCCCGTGCCGAGTCGATGGTTTTCGCGCTGTCCTGCCAAATCTATTCTCGCGGCAACCCAGCAGGGCGGGCTTCGCGCGCTGGGAGCAATCAAGAAGCACATCGCCGCACGAGGGAGGCACATTTGGATCAGCATTCCGGCCCGCCGTCAGGCGGGAGCATCTGGCCTGTCGCGTTCCCGGCACGCCTCCGCCATGACGCTGCGACGCTCGCTCGCCGAGCGCCCCGTGCCGCCGCGCGGCTGTGTCCGCCCCCCGCCCCTTCGAACCGGCCCGCCTCGCATGCTTGAGACCGTCCCCGTGCGAACGAATACGCGCGCCCCGTTTCAACCGCCGACCATCGCGCGGCTCTTCAACGGCGCACTCGACCATATCGAGGAATGGCTGATCGCGACCCTCATTGCGGCGGCGACCGGCCTGATCTTCATCGCCGTGCTGCATCGCTATGGCGCGGGCGAGTCCATCGCGCTCGCGAGATGGGCAACGGCACACGGTCTGCCGCGGCTCGCCGCCGCTGCCCAAGCGGTGTTTACCTTTGCCTCGGAGCTCGACCTGTCCTGGGCCCAGGAGCTCTGCATCTACATGTTCGTCTGGATGGCGAAGTTCGGCGCCGCCTATGGCGTCCGCACCGGCATCCATGTCGGCGTCGACCTGCTCGTCAACCGCCTCCCCGAACATTCGCGCAAGCAGGTGATCCTGTTCGCTCTGCTATGCGGTGCGGTCTTCACCGGCATGATCGCGACCTTCGGCGCCTCGTTCGTCCGCGCCATGTTCCACACCGGCCAGCAGTCGAACGATCTCGAGGTGCCGATGTGGATCGTCTACCTCGCCATCCCGCTGGGATCGGGCCTGATGTGCTTCCGCTTCCTGCAGGTCGCCTGGTCCTACTTCTGGACGGGGACGCTGCCGCATCACGACGAGGCCCATGTCGAGGGGGTGCAGGCCAACGCTTCGCCGGCGCTGCATCCGCAGCCAGCGGGAGCGGCGACGAAGGCGGCCGCGCGCAAGCTCTCGCCGCTCGGCTTCATCCTGATCCTGGCGCCGATCCTGATCTTTGCGATCTGCATCGCGGGCAAGGCCGAGCTGTTCATCCTGCCGCAGGCGCTGCGGGCCGCAACCATCTTTGCGCTGCTGATCTCGCTCATGCTGACCGGCGTGCCCGTCTCCATCGCGCTCGGCCTGACCGTGATGACCTTCCTGTTCACGCTGACGGCGGTGCCGATCGAAGCGGTCTCCATGAAGCTCTTCACGGGCATCGAGAGCTTCGAGATCATGGCGATTCCGTTCTTCATCCTCGCCGGCAACTTCCTCACCCATGGCGGGGTCGCGCGCCGCATGATCGGTTTCGCCACCTCCCTGATAGGGCACTGGCATGGCGGTCTCGGCCTCGCGGGCATCGTCGCCTGCGCGATGTTCGCGCTGGTGTGCGGATCGAGCGTTGCGACCGTCGCGGCGATCGGCGCCATCGTGCTGCCCGAAATGGTCCGGCACGGCTACCCGATGCGCTTCGGTGCCGGCATCATCACGGTGGCGGGCTCGCTCGGCATCCTGATGCTGCCCTCGATCCCCAAGATCGTCTACGCCGTCGGGACCAACACCTCGATCGGCGCGCTGTTCGTCGCAGGTCTCCTGCCCGGCCTTCTGCTCACCGCCATGCTCTGCGTCGTGACCTGGTGGCTGGCTCGCAAGCGCGACTACCCGCGCCTGCCCAAGGCGAGCTGGGGCGAGACGCTGCGGACGTTCCGCGAGAGCATCTGGGGATTGATGCTGGTCGTCATCATCATCGGCGGCATCTACTCCGGCCTGTTCACCGCCACCGAAGCCGCCGCGATGGCCGCGGTCTACTCCTTCTTCATCTCGGTCTTCGTCTACAAGGCGATCGGCATGAAGGACGTGCCGCGGGTGCTGCTGCGCGCCGCCAACACCAGCGCGATGCTGCTCTACATCGTCACCAACGCGGTGCTGTTCTCGTTCGTGCTGTCGAACGAGAACCTGCCGTCGACGCTCGCCGACTGGATCGCCGCACAGAATCTCGGCTGGATCGGCTTCCTCGCGGTGGTCAACGTGCTCCTGCTGCTCGCCGGCAACTTCATGGAGCCGAACTCGATCATCCTGATCATGGCCCCGATCCTCGCGCCCGCCGCCAAGAAGCTCGGCATCGATCTCGTCCATTTCGGCATCGTCATCGACGTCAACATGGAGGTTGGGCTCTGCCACCCGCCGGTCGGCCTGAACCTCTACGTCGCCTCGATGATCGCAAGGATGCGCATCACCGACCTCGCGGTCGCTGTCCTGCCCTGGCTGATCACCATGCTCGGCTTCCTCGTCATCGTCACCTATTGGCCAGGCCTGACATTGTGGCTGCCGCGGATGTTAGGGATGCTCTGACATGCGCCTCCTCGCGCCCGGCTCGACCGGATCCCGCGTGCTGCTGAGCTCGCCCGCGCCCGACGATCGCTCCACTGTGACGTCGAATGTCTCTCCGCCAGCCGGCCTCCGGACGCCGTAAAGCTGCGGCGGCTGCCTCTCAGGCCCAAGAAAGGAAACGCCAATGAAACGAAGCCTTCTGTTGATCATGGCTGCGGCCTTCATCTCCAGCGCCGAGGCCGCCCTCGCCCAGGCGCCGATCGTGATCAAATTCAGCCATGTCGTCGCCCCCGATACGCCGAAGGGCAAGGGCGCGCTGAAGTTCAAGGAGCTGGCCGAGACGTATACGGGTGGCAGGGTCTCGGTCGAAGTCTATCCGAACTCCAGCCTGTACAAGGACAAGGAGGAGATCGAAGCCTTGCAACTGGGTTCGGTGCAGATGCTGGCGCCCGCGACGGCGAAGTTCGCCCCGCTCGGCGTCAAGGAGTTCGAGGCGCTCGACCTGCCCTGGCTGTTCAAGGACGAGGCCACCTATGCCGCCGCCATGAAGGGGCCGATCGGCAAATATCTGTTCAAGAAGCTCGAAGCGAAGGGGCTCACCGGGCTTGGCTATTGGGACAATGGATTTTATCTCGCGTCATCCAACCGGCCTCTGATCGAGCCGAGCGACTTTCAGGGCCTGAAGATCCGCATCTCCGGCTCGAAGGTCGCCGACCGCTATTATCGCGAGGTCGGCGCCGTTCCTCAGATCATGGCGTTCTCGGAGGTGTATCAGGCGCTGCAGACCGGGGTCGTCGACGGGTGCGAAAACACGGCCTCGAACTACCTCACGCAGAAGTTCCACGAGGTCCAGAAGCACATCACCACCTCCTATCACGAGCATCTCCAATATGCCGTGATCGTCAATTCGAAGTTCTGGGCCGGGCTTCCCGCCGACATCCGCGCTCAGCTGGAGAAGGCCATGGACGAAGCGACGGACTACACCAATTCGATCGCCAAGAAGGAGAACGACGACGCTCTCGCCGAGCTTAAGGCATCCGGCAAGAGCACGTTCCACGACCTCTCCGACGCGCAGCGGGCCAGATGGGCGCAGGCCATGCGCCCGACCTATCGATGGGCCGTCGGCCGGGTCGGCCAGGAGGTCATCGACCTGATCTTCACGGAGCTGAAATTGAACTCGAATTAGCCCCGATCGAGCGCTCTCCTCCGGCGTGGCATCGGCCGCGTTCAGGCGAGCGGGGCGAGCGTCTCGACCAGATAGCGGGCGACCAATGGAAGCGCGCGGTAGTCGCGATAGGCCACATAGAGGGTCCGGTTGGCCCAGGGCTCGTCGAGCGGCACCGCGCGAAGGCTGCGGCTGTCCAGGTAAGGCAGCACGGCGCCCTGCGGCAGGATGGCGATGCCGAGGCCTGCCTCCACCATGCGTCGGATTCCATCGAAGCCGAAGACATGGACGCGCAAGTTGATCTCGACGCCCGCCTCGCGTGCCGCTTCGAGGACCTTGGCCTGAAGCGAGCTGCCGACCTGCAAGCCGACGTGATCGTAGTTTTCCAGGTCACGAATGGTGACCGCCTTCGCATCCGCCAGCGCATGGCCGGACGGCACGATCACCATCAGCGTATCGCGGCGATAGATGCGCTGTTCCAGATCGGTCTGGCCGATATGGCCGGAAAATATGCCGATGTCGGCCGTCCCGTCCCTCACCGCTTCGATGATCCGCGCGCTGGTATCCTCGCGCAGCTCGATCCGGACGGCGGGACGCTGATCGACATAGACCTTCAGGTCTTCAGGAAGGAATTGCGTCACCGCCGAGGTATTGGCCCAGAGCCGGATGCGCCCGCGCTCACCGGTGGTGAACTCGCTGAGATCGGCCTGGAGCCGGTCGACGGCGGAATTGATGCCGCGGACATGCTCATAGAGCACCTGCCCTGCAGCCGTCGGCCGGATGCCATCCCGCAGCCGGTGAATCAGCGCTACGCCGATCTGGTCTTCGAGATCGGAGATCCGCTTGCTGATCGCGGAGGCAGCAATGCCGTTGACGCGAGAGGCCTGCGCGATGTTGCCGTGCTCGATCACCACGGCAAACAGACGCAGCGAAACGAAGTCCAGCGTGCGCATCTTGCTCCTTTCTTCGACGAAGCCCGCTGCAGCGGGATAGCAAGTCTCGGGGCCACCCTCAATCCGCCAGCGGAGCACAACAACCGCTGACGCCCATCGTCGCACACACGACGCCCACAGGCATCGCGTCTGGCGATGCGAGGCATATCGACCGGATGGTTCTGGCTCTGAATGGGCAAAACTATCCTGAAGCCGGGACCATCGGCCAGATGGTTTGAATGCCGTAACGCAAAACAAGCACAGCGGCAACGGGGAGGTTGACCTTGGACTCGACGATCGCCGCACGAGCAATATCGAAGATCGGCTGGCGTCATCTTCCGCTGCTGTTAGCCTGCTTTGTCATCGCCTTCCTCGACCGCGTCAATATCGGCTTTGCCGCCCTGACGATGAATGCCGACCTGACGTTCTCGGCATCCGTCTCCGGCCTGGGTGCAGTGCTGTTCTTTCTGACCTATGTCGCGTTGGAGGTGCCCTCGAACCTCGCGCTCGACAGATACGGCGCGCGGCGCAGCCCGGCCCGCTTGGGGGGCGAGGACGAGACCGCAACGGCTCCGACTGCGGCCGAATAGGAGCGTGCCATGTCGCTTGCCCAGATCCCCCCTGCAACACCTCTCTACGAGGTCTACGCGATCAAATATGCGGAGTTGAAGCAGCGCCCCGCCTCCGACATCTTCCTGGGAGCCGATCCGCACGACGCTCCCGTCGACATGGACTATTTCGTCTGGCTGATCCGGTCGCCGGAACGGTCTGTTCTCGTCGACATGGGATTTAACCGCAACGTTGCGGCCAAGCGCGGACGACGGTTCATCCGTTGCCCGGGCGACGGCCTCAGGGCGCTCTCCGTCGATCCAGCGGAGATCGAGGACGTGATCGTGACGCATCTCCATTACGATCATGTCGGCAACTATGCGCTGTTTCCGAAGGCCCGGTTTCACCTTCAGGATCGCGAGATGGCGTTCGCAACGGGACGCATGATGCGCCATCGCTGTCTGTGCATGGCCTACGAGCCAGAGGATGTCTGCGCGATCGTGAGAAACGTATTTGCCGGCAGGGTCGAGTTTCACGACGGCGACGAGGACATTGCGCCGGGGATCTCCGTCCACCTCGCGCCCGGTCATACAGCCGGCCTGCAATTCGTCCGCGTGGCGACGCACCGCGGTTGGATGGTACTTGCGTCCGACGCGTGCCACTACCGCCGCCATTTGGAACGAAACGAAGTGTTTCCTCTCGTCACCAGCGTGCCCGATCTGCTGGAAGGATATGGCAAGTTGCGCAGGCTCGCGACATCGTCCGAGCTCATCATTCCCGGACATGATCCCGCAGTGCTTAGCTCATTTCATCGTGCCCAATCAGATGATCCGCTAACGGTCAGGCTTGATTAGGCAGCTGAGGTTGTCGCCGACGTCATACGCTGCACAATGACGGAGCGGCGCGACCGGTCATTCTGTCAGATGATCGACGGCGTCGAAGATGACGCCGCCAGCCAACCGGCCGCACGCAGATTAGTTCTCGAGCGGCTTCACCGGCCGCTGCTCCGATGGATCACCGCGTCGAAAATCCCCCGACCGTCTCTCTCAGTGCGCGCGAGGACAACAAGAAGAATCCGGCCGCGACCACGATCAGCACGGATGCGCCGATCAAGGCTCCCATGATCCCGGAGGCCGCGGCCGCGCGGCAGGCCGCATCGATCGCCGCATCGGGTGACACCGCCTGGCCGCGATTGCACAGGGCGCTGAAGTCGCCGGCGGTGAAGCTCCGCCGCGCAAGAGCGTCGCTGACGATGCCCACGAACAGCGGGCCGAGGCCAGCGCCGAAGAGTCCCGTGAAAACACCGAATACGGCGACGGCGGTCGAGCGCATCCTGACGCCCGCGATCGCCTGTACGGTGGCATAGGACGGGGCGGAATAGAAGAAGGCGAGGATCCCGCCGAGCGTGATCAGCGCGACGGCCGGCTGCAGCGCCGTCTGGGCGAAGCCGGCCGCGAAGCAGGCGGCGCCTGCCGTGCATCCGATCGCCGGCAACCACATCGACCAGCGTCGATCGCGGCGCGCGAGCCAGTCCGTCAGATTGCCGCCGATCAGCATGCCCGTCCCGATCGAGACGAAGGCGATCAGGCCGTTGACCAAGCCGGCCTGACCAAGACTCATCTGGTGCACACGAAGCAGATAGACCATCTGGAATTGTCCGATGGCGTTGAGCGCACAGGTGCAGACGGTCCCCGCCACGACGAGCCGGCGGAAGGCGCTCAGCCGCAAGAGCTCGCGCAGCACGGCACCGAAGCTCGGCGCAGCATCGCGGACGATCGCCCCTTCGGCGAGGCCGCGCGGCGGCTCCCGCAGCAGCAGGATCATCAGGAGCGAGACCACGACCCCGGGCACGCTCATCACGAAGAACACCATGCGCCAGCCCCAGTGCTGGGCGACGATGCCCGCCAGCAGCGAGCCGAGAAAGAAGCCAAGAGGAATTCCGAGCAGGAAGATGGCCAACGCCGAGGCACGCCGCTCCGGCTTGTAGTGATCCGCCACGAGCGACGTTGCCGGCGGCATGTAGCCGCCCTCGCCGACCCCGACCAGGACACGGAGCAGGAACAGTTGAACGAACCCGGCCGCCAGACCGCACAGACCGGTGGCGACCGAGAACACCATGATGCAGACCGTGAGGATGCCGATGCGGCTGCGGCGCTCGGCCAGGTAGCCGATCGGAATGCCGGTCAGCGAATACATCACCGCAAAGGCCAGCCCCTGCAGCATGCCGATCTGCAGATCCGACACGCCGAGCTCGTGCCGGATCGGCTCGACCACCGCCGAGAGAATCGCACGGTCAGCGAAGCTCAGCGTGTTGGCCAACAGCAGGATCGTCAGCAGCCGCGCCCGGTACGATCGCCGTAACAATTGACTCTGCGCAGCGTCGGCCGCGCCCAATGATGCCGACAGGATCGTCATGGTCCCTCCCCTGATGAATCCGAAGCCGCTTGACCGCAGCCTTTCTGGATTGATGGCGCGAGGCCCCGCTGCGCGGCGCCTCGCATCGTCGTTCGACGAGCGCTGCTCGTGATGGGTCAACCTGATCGGCCGGCCGTTGCCGGCCGGCGCTGCGGCGCGCCTAGCGCTTCGACAGCGCCGGAATCACGGCTTCCGCGAACAGGCTCACGGAGTCCACGACCTCGTCGAAGCTGAGATCGCCGAAGGCGAAGTTGCCGCTGAGATAGTTGACGCCGCTGATCTCGACCTGGCGCTCGATCTCGGCGCGCACTGTCGTCGGCGATCCGATCACGACAAACCCGCTTTCGATCAGCGGATCGAGCGTTGGCGGCAGCTTCCAGCCGCGCGGCTCGCTGTCATAGCGGTGCCACAACGTCCAGAAGCTCTTGTGATGGACCTGCCAGGCGCGGTCGGCAATCTCCCGGGCCAGCGCATCGGTCTTCGCCACCACGATGTAGCGATTGACGCCGAACAGATTGGCCGACGCCCGTCCGTCGAGCACGGAGGCCTGCTCCGAGCGATAGCGCAGCACGACCTCACGCACACGCTCGACCGGGCCGGCACAGACCATGTTGAAGAAGTTGCGCGCCGGCCAGGCCGCGGAGTCGGGGCCACCCGCCGCATACCAGATCGGCGGCGGCGACTGCACCGGACGGATCGAGAGATTCACGTCGGCGTAGGACCAGTGCTTGCCCTGATAGTCCAGCCGCCCGGTCGCCAGCCCCTGGCGAATGATCTCGAACGCCTCCTGGTACCTTTCGAGCGCCTCGGACGGGTTCACGCCGAGATAGCCAAGCTCGAAGCCCGACGCGCCACGCCCGACGCCGAACTCGAAGCGGCCGCCGGACAGATTGTCCAGCATGCAGATCTCCTCGGTCAGACGCATCGGATTGTAGACCGGCAGCAGATACACCAGCGGACCGAAGCGCAAAGTCTTGGTGCGCTGCGACATCGCAGCGAGAAACACGCTCGGCGACGGCGTCGTGCTCAGCGGCGTGCCATGGTGCTCGCTCATCTGGTAATGCGAGAAGCCCAGGCTCTCGTATAGGGCCGCAAGCTTCAGCCGCTCCTCATATTGCAGCGCAGCCGACCGGCCGGACGAATCGTTCTGGTCGAATACTCCAAACTTCATTTGCCTTCCTTCGATGTCTCTCATCCCGGCGCGACACTACAGAACAGATAACAGTTGTCAACGCAACGATGTCCAAACAACGTTATGCGCTCGCGGCAGCGCCCTTGGCGGCCACAGTCGCGACGCTTTTCCCATTGCATCCAACGAGGTGAGCAGATTGCCGCAGTGCGGCACGCCATCGGAGGCCACGGCGAGGCGCGAACCGGCCTGCTGGCAGGCTGCGAGAACCGGCTTGACATCGATATCGTTGTGTTGACATCATTCTTGCAACGAGCGGCAGGGACGTCGTCCTGAGCCGTCCGGCGAGCCGAGCGAGGCAACGGCCAGCCCGGCTCAGCGCACCCGAGGAGACACGCCCGAACAACGGGCGTGGTGCCACAGACCAAGAGAGGAAACATGCCAGAGCCACTTTACCCATCCGTCGGATTTTGGGGTCTTTCGCGGCCCATGCGTTTCGAGGCCGACGTGCGCGACTGCGAGGTCATCGGCGAGATTCCGAAGGACCTGCGCGGATCCTATTTCCGGGTCGGGCCCGACCGCGCCTATCCGACGCTGGAGGGCGACGCGCTGATCAACGGCGACGGCGTGATTTCGGTGTTCCGGATCGAGGATGGCGGAGTGGACTTCCGCTGCCGCTATGTCGAGACCGAGCGCCTGCGCCACGAGCGCAAGGCGCGCCGCCGCCTCTACGGCATCTATCGCAACGAATTCACCGATGACCCGTCGACGGCGGGCACCGATCGCGACAACACCGCAAACACGCACGCGTTCTCGCATCACGGCAAGCTGTTCGCCCTGCGCGAGGACAGCTACCCGACCGAGATCGATCCGAAGACGCTGGAGACGCTCGGCACCTGGACCTGCGGCAACCGCCTCAAGTCGAAGACCATGACCGCCCACCCCAAGATCGATCCGGACACCGGGGAATGGTGGGGCTATGGCATCTTCGCGCATAAGCGCTACGAGGGCGAGATGACGCTGCAGGTCATCGACCGCAACGGCAAGCTGATCCGGGAAGAGGAGTTCATGTCGCCCTTCCCCGGCATCGGCCACGATTTCGCGCTTACGACCGAGCACATCATCTTCCCGATCATGCCGCTGACGGTCGACCTGAGGCGGGTCCGGCAGGGTGGCGATTTCTACGCCTACGATCCCGACCTCACGCCGGTCTACGGCATCATGCCGCGCGGCGGCAGCGTCTCGCAGATCAAATGGTTCAAGGTCCCCGGCGCGTTCCTGGCGCATGTGATGAACGCCTATTCCGAAGGGCATCTCGTGCACATCGATGCGCCGCTCGCACGTGGCAACAGCTTCGCCATGTTCCGCGACGTGTCCGGCAACAAGACCGATCCGGCGCTCGGCATTCCGATGATTTCGCGGCTGACCTTCGATCTGAAGAGCGGCGAAGTCTCCATCAAGCAGTTTCCCGGCTCGATCGGCGAGATGCCGCGCTGCGATGAGCGCTTCGCGTCGAAGCGCTACCGCTATGGCTTCCACCGATCGCTCGAGGGCATCACGCGAATCGACTGGCAGACCGGCGAGCGCTCGATTTGCGCCACGCCGCACGCGCCCGGCGGAACGCAGGAGCCGGTGTTCGTGCCGCGCGCGCCGGACGCTCCGGAGGGCGAGGGCTATGTCGTCTGCCTCGCCAACGTCGCGTCGGAAAACCGCGCCGAGCTCATCGTGGCTGACGCGATGAAGATGGAACAGGGCCCGGTGGCGACCGTTCGTCTGCCGTTCAACCAGCCCGCGGCGTTCCACGGATGCTTCGTCTCCGACTGGCAACATTGATGCGCCGGCGTGCGGCACCACTGCCGCACGCCGCTGCAGCCTGCGAGCTGCAGCAGCGTTCTCGACACCGCTGAGACGCGCATCGGCGTCACACCGGTTCTTGACTGAGGGCAGGCTTCGAGCAGTCCCCCGACGAGGGCCCCTCTCCTCGCGGCGGGCCGCCCAGCGGGCGCGCGTCCAGCCCTGCGCGGGCGGTCGTCGTCCGGCTGGGGTGGAGCTCGCGCCACCGTTCAGGGCGGGCCGACCGATCCCGTGCGGTCCAAGCCCCTGAAATGCCGGGTTGATGGAAACCGTTCTGCGCGCGTAGTGTTCGCGAGCTTCACCTCGGACAGTGATTCCGGGCATCTGCCCGGACAAGGTGCAGCGATGAGCCACTGATCTCGGCCTCAACGTCCGAGAAGGGGCTGACGAGATTGCCTTGATACGTCCGACAGACGCAGATATTTGCCAGCAAGCCCATCGCAGATGACACAGACCAGCAGATCGGGACACGATCATCGTCCAGTCAGCGGCGCGCGCGGGACCGGCTCCGACGAGGTCGGACATCTCGATGATCTCGTCCTGGTCCGGATCATGCGCATGGCGGAAATGGTCGCGCGTCTGTCAGCCATCAACCTCGAAGCGCGCTACGGCATCCGGATGACCGACATGCGGATCCTGGCGCTGCTGCACGATGCCGACAGGATGTCGGTGGCCGAGATCAGCCGTCAGGCACGGGTGGACAAGGCCTGGATCAGCCGCCTCTCTCGCGAGCTCGAGGACAAGGGGCTGATCGAGCGCGTTCCCGACCCCGAGGACTCCCGCGCCATGCTGCTCTCGCTCACCCGCAAGGGCCGCGACATCCAGCGCAGGCTGCTGCCCGAAGCGACGAAGCGCGAGCAATTCCTGCTGCGGGGAATCGACCGTCGCAAGCTCGTCACCGTGCTCGCGAAGCTCGATCAGAATCTCGGGGCTCTACTGGGCGAGGCCGGACTCATGCTCGATCAGTCAGGGCAAGATTGATCCCATCGATCGGCCTGACTGAGATCAGGCTGGCCTTCATATCCGGCGGCACGAGCCCTCGACCCTCACGTCAAAGGGGTGGTCTGCCGTCTTGCTCCATTTGCTATGACCTCTCTCACGAGGTTTAAATGTCTTGACATCCATTATGTTGTTTTGACATCATTTACGATAGGAGCGACGTCATCACCGCCCGCGAGAGCAGAGGCCGCAGAAACCGTCAATGTCGCTCACGCTGAGGAACCGTTGATGTCCAATCTTCCGATCGCCTTGTGCGAGGCCCTGTCAGAACTCGGCACGGCAATCACGCCACAGCTGATCCAGCAGACATCGTTGCTGCTGGCTCCGACCGCGGCGCGTCCCGCCCCGTCGTTCTGCAGCGTGGAGCGCGATCTCGCTTATGGCCCGCACGAGCGACACCGGCTCGACGTGTTCGTCCCGGTCGCCGCCGGCCAGTCCCGTCCGATCCTGGTCTATGTCCATGGCGGCGGCTTCACGATGGGCAGCAAGGGCGGTCCTGACGATCCGTTCTTCAACAATTTCGGCGCCTGGGCGGCGCGCGCAGGCTTCGTCGGCGCCACCCTCAATTATCGCCTCGCGCCTTCGCATCAATGGCCGGCCGGGCCGGAGGATCTCGATGCCGCCGTCACCTGGCTGCGCGACCATGCGGCGCAGTTCGGCGGCGATGCTGACAAGATCGTCCTGGTCGGGCAGTCGGCCGGCGCCGTTCACGTGGCCGGCTATCTCACGCTCGCCAAGCATGACGGCCGCGCCCCCCTGGCGGCCGCGATTCTGCTGTCGGGCATCTTTGATCTCGAGCGGCACCAGGGCGGCCTGCCCTCCGAGGTCCTCTATTACGGCGATGACCCAGCGCGCCGGGCCGAGCAGTCGACGCTGGCCGGGCTGTTCCAGCAGCGCGTGCCGTGCCTGTTCACCGTCTCCGAATTGGACCCGCCGACGTTCCAGCGCCAGGCCGCCCATCTGGTCGAGCATTGCATCGCCGTGCACGACCGGCTCCCCCGCCTGATCTATCTGAGCGGGCACAATCACCTGACACCCGGCTACAGCCTGGGCGGCGCCGACAGCGCCTTCAGCGAGCTGTTGGAGAGGTTCGTCCGTCAGATGACCTAGATCATGATGCGCTTCTACAGAAACGCATCATGATCTTACCTCTTTGTTTGAGCATGATCTTTTCGGAAAACCGGTTTCCACTTTTCCGGATCATGCTCTAGGTCAGACGTGCTGGACACCGCCGCGCGGGACGCGCCGGCGCCACCATCGGGCCTCGCCGTGACCGGCGAGGCCTTTGCGTGTGATGGGCATGGCTCCCCACGCAGATCCAGGGCCTGATGGCTCTCCCCGCACCGGCCTTTTTCGTCCTGGAGCTGTCGTGGGCCGCGCCGCCCCATGGTGCGGACCCGGTCATTCGAAATGCTGGGTTGAAGGAAGTGGCCTCGGCCGCGTAGTGTGGCATCCAAGCGTCATCGTATGCAACGGATCAGCGCCCTGCTCCGGCGCCAGCTGCAAGCGATGTCGCCATCGGCCTTCCCCGGTCCGGGGCATGGCTATCGTCCCACCTTCGCCCGCGTTCGAGTTGACGCCGAAAAACACCACCAGCCTGCAGCGAATGAAGAAGACCACCAAGGCCCGCTCCGACCGTCGTCGGCCCGCGGACAAGACCGCCGCCCCTCAGGACCAGGTCCAGTACCTCGACGATCTCATCGTCGTGCGGATCGCGCGCATGTCGGAGGCGATCGCGCGCCTGACCGCCGTCAACATCGAGGATCGCTTCGGCATCCGGATGACCGACATGCGGATCCTGTCGCTGCTGCGCGATGCCGACCAGATGTCGGTCGGCGAGATCAGCCGGCTGGCTAGGGTCGACAAGGCCTGGATCAGCCGCCTGTCGCGCGAGCTGGAGGACAAGGGACTGGTCGCAAGGGTGCCGGATCCGCAGGATTCCCGGGCGATGCTCGTGTCGCTCACCCGCAAGGGCCGCGAGCTGCAGAGCAAGATGCTGCCGCAGTCGATCGCCTGCGATCGCTTCCTGTTGCAGGGCCTCGACCGCCAGAAGCTGGTAGCGCTGCTCACCAAGCTCGATCAGAACCTGCTGGTGCTGCTGGAAAACTCGGGCGCGGTCCCAGATCAGGACAGCTGATCCCGAGTGCGGTGGAGAGGTCGCTGCCTGCAGCGTTCAGACCAGCTCGACGTGGACCTTGATCGCCCCGCTTGCTTCGTCGATCCAGCCGCTTGTCCCCGCCTGCCGCAGCATGGTGTCGAACTTGACGTTCCAATCGGCACCGACGCCGGGCCCTGCGAGCCGCCGCAGCGCATCGGGATTGATCAGCGCATCGGTCTGCGACACCAGCGATCCGACGCCAGCGAGCGCCGAGACGAGCGCCGCCTGCGACAGGCTCCGCGGCGACGTGATCTTCAACGCGCGAAAATTGCCGGCATCGACCAGCCGGCAACGTCCGTCCGTGACCTCGATGATCATCCGAGCCTCCCGGTCAGAATAAGAGCCTTGATCCAAGCCGCACGCATTACCCTGGCTTCCGGCAACGTCAGTGTGACCGCGAGACCTTCGGCGCGATGTCCCGCCCGAGCCCGACATAGCGCCCGCCGAAATATCCGAGCGGCATCCCGTTCTCATGGCCGAACTCCGCGACCCGCCCGATCAGGATGGTGTGGTCGCCGGCGCTGATCGCTTCGTGCCTGGCACAATCGAGCCAGGCGATGGCGCCGTGAATGATCGGACTTCCGCGCTCCGACAGCTTCCACGCCACGCCCTCGAACTTGTTGTCGCCGGGCCGCGCGAAGCGCGCCGAGATGTCGACCTGATGCTGGCTCAGAATGCTGACGCCGAAGCTCGGCGCAGCGACGAAGTCGGCCGTGCTGCTGGATGCGTTGGCGACGCAGACGAGGACCAGCGGAGGATCCAGCGAGACGGACGTGAAAGAGTTGGCCGTGAATCCGCGCAGGGTGCCGTCCGGCGCCACTGTTGATACGATGGTGACGCCCGTCATGAAGCGCCCCATCGCCTTGCGAAATTCCAACACGTTGACTTGGTCCGGACTCGTCATTCACTGTCTCTGTATGGCGGCTCGCCGGCTCGACGGCGGCATGTGCACGAGCGGCAGAATAGCTCGGAGCCTATTGTTGTCAACACATCAATTGGTGAGCACGCGCGCCGTTTCATTGCTCAGCCGAATAGCCGAATGGGACCATGAGGGCGGCCGGGAGGCGCGCCACGCAGGACCATCGCGCGCCTCACGCCAGAAGCGTGAGCTTCCGGCTCCTTTGGCTGTTATGGCAAACGGCGGCGGATTGCAGCAGCGGACGACGAGAGAGGCTACGCCTCTGCCGCCAGAAGATCCTTCTCGATGCCTTCGTAGGTCGACAGGACCTTGTCCATCGCGAGACGCATCGTCCGGACCTCGGGCGACATCTTCATGATCTTGTACTGCGCCTCGATCATCGTCTTGTCCTCGCCGAACGCCTGCTCGCTCAGCTCGAAGAAGAACTGCTTCTCGCCGGGAAAACGCGAATCCGGTCCGAAGGCGAAGTAGTAGCGCGCTTTGCCTTCCGTGACCGGCGTCACCGCCTGGCAGGTGTAGGACGAGAACAGCGGCTCGACATCCGGAGGATTTTCGCCGCAGCGCGCCAGCGTGCCTTGCGGGTAACGCGCGGCAAACTGGATGAAGATCCCGGGCGAGAGGAACTCGTACCAGGAATAGAAGTCGCCGGGTCCCTTGTCCTTCAGGACGCGCAGCCCGCCTGCCGGAACCGGCGGAACGTTCTCCATCCTGCGCGTCACGCGAACGCCGCGCGGCAGCTTGTCGACCTCGGTCTTACCGTAGATCCAGCCTCTCGTCGCGCGATCGCTTCCGCCTGCGAAGCTGTTCTTGTGAACCCAGCCGACATGCGACAGATCCAGCAGATTGTCGTGAATGAGCTTTGCCGGCGCGTCCATCTCCATGTGGCCGGGCTCGAGCGCCCAGTCAGGATGCGCATAGCCCTTGAAATCCGGGATCAGCGCTTCGTCGGCCTTGTCCGCCGGTCCCATCCAGACCCACACCGCGTTGTCCTTCTCGACCGCCGGATAGGCGCGCACGCGCACCGACGGCGGCACGATCTCCTGGCCGGGCACCTCGGCGCAACTGCCGTCGGGATTGAACAGGACACCGTGATAGAGGCAGCGCAGCTTCTGTCCCTCGCAACGCCCATGCGACAGCGGCGCGAGACGATGTGCACAACGATCGGCGAGCACGACGATCCTGCCCTCCTCGGTCCGATAGACGACGAGCGGCTCGCCGAGCATCACGCGAGCTTGAGGCGCCTGGGTAAAGTCCCGGTCCCAGCCGGCCATGTACCATGCGTGACGAACGTAGCCATTCAGCGAGTACCCTGTCGCCATGGACGATGAACTCCTTGTGTTGAGGATGGCAGTGTCGAACGGGATCAAGCCTCGTGGTGTCGCCGCGATCGCAGAACGAGGGACAGGTCTGACCAGCGGCAGAGCTGCAGGGGATGCCTATCGCATCCCACATCGGGACGAGTGATCCGCCGGACAACCGACGGCCAGCCCCTTGGGCGTTGCATCCTCATGACATCCTCCCATCGCCGGGCGCTGCTTGCTCGCAGCATCTTCAGGCAGTCTGGGATGTCGCATCGCGACACCCCGGAACCAAAACCTACAACGGGGACTATCGATGTCAACACACCTTTTTGCCCTCGACATTTTGATGTTCTGACATCTATCATTCGCTGCGGCGGCATGAGAGCCGACAGGTCCCCAGGACGCCGGCAAGCACCACGCGCAGCACGTCACCTCGGCACAACCGATGTGATCGTCGGTATGGCCGCGAGCTACACGATCCTGGCCAGCAGCAGCGCTGTTGCAGCGGCCAGCAGCGCCGGGATGGCGGCGACGAGAAACAACGTCTCGACCTCGACATGGCTCGCCAGCATGGCGCCGCCGATCAGCGGGCCGACGATCGAGCCGATCCGGCCGATGCCGAGCGCCCAGCCCATGCCGGTGGCCCGGATGGCGGTCGGATAATAGGTCGCCGCCAGGGCGTTCGAGGCGATCTGTCCGCCGACGATGCAGAATCCCGCGGCGAAGATCGCGATGGTCACCAGCGCGATCGCGTGACTGCTGAGGCCGATGGCGCCGACGGCGGTGGCCGCACAGAGATAGGTGACGGCGAGCGCACGAAACGAGAACCGGTCGATGACGCGGCCGAGCGCGAAGGTGCCGGCCACGCCGCCGACCTGCAGCATGGCGCCGATGATCGCGGCGGCCGACACCGAGACGCCGAGATCGTTGAGCACCGTCGGCAGCCAGTTGGACAGCAGATAGAGATCGAGCAGGCTCATGAAGAACACCACCCAGAGCAGCAGCGTGATGCCGCCGCGGCGCTCTGCGAACAGATGCGCGACCGGCAGGCCGGTGAGGCGAGGCTCCGGCACTACGAAGCGCGCGTCCTCTGCAATGCGCAGCTCCGGATCGACCCGCCGCAGCAGCACGGCGACGTCGCAGTCGCGACCGCGCAGCAGCGCGAGATAGCGGATCGATTCCGGCAGCGCGGCAGCGAGCACCGGCGCCAAGGCCAGCGGCACCAGGCCGCCGACCAGGAACACCGAGCGCCAGCCGAACGCAGGGATCAGCGCGGCAGCGAGCAGCCCGCCGAGCGCCGCACCGATCGAGAAGCCCGCGAACATCGCCATCACCATGGTGGCGCGGCGCCGATGCGGCGCCAGTTCGGCGGTCAGCGCCACCGCGTTCGGCATCGCGCCGCCCAATCCGAGGCCGGTGAGGAAACGCAGCACGATCAGCACGGTCGCGTCCTGCGCCAGCATCGTCGCCAGCGTGCCAACGCCGAAGGCGGTGGTCGCGATCACGATGATGCGCTTGCGGCCGATCCTGTCGGCCAAGGTCCCGAATATGATCGCTCCGAGCATCAGACCGAACAGGCCGGCGCTGAACACCGGCCCGAGCGCGCCACGCGCGAGCTTCCACTCCTGCGCCAAGGCCGGCGCGACATAGCCGATGGCCTGGGTGTCGAAGCCGTCGACGAACAGCACTGCCGCGCAGATCAGCAGGACCCGGATCTGGAAGGAGCCGATCGGAAGCCGGTCGATCAGCTCAGGGAGGTCGACCTCGGCCGTCGACGGCCCGTCCGTGTGGACGATCTGCATCCGCGTGTCCTTCCCCGAGGCCGTTGGCCGCTTTATATTGCTTCTTATAAATCTCTTATTATGAGATTTTTGCGAGTTCAAGTGGCGCTTTCCGGGCCTCGGACCCGGGTTCTGCGCCCGTCACGACGGAGCGGATGGATTGGAGCGGCCGGTGAAGAAGGCGAAGAGCCAGGATCGGCTGCTCGCGGTGCTGGACCTGTTCAGCGAGCAGCGGCCGCATTGGACGCCGGACGAGCTGATGCGCGAGCTCGGCTACACCCGGCCGACGCTCTACCGCTATCTGAAGAGCCTGAAGCAGAGCGGGTTGCTGATGACCACCCGCGCCGGCCAGCTGACGCTGGGTCCGCGCGTCGTCGAGATGGACTATCTCAGCCGGCACGCCGATCCGCTGGTGGCGGCAGCGGCCCCGGAGCTCGCGCAACTGACGGCCGCTCATCCCTGCACGGCGCTGCTCGTGCGCTGGTACGGCGACAAGATGCTGTGCGTCGCCTCGCAATCCTCGGCACCGCATCCGGTCAGCAGCTATCCGCGCGGGCGCCCGATGCCGATGGGCCGCGGCGCGATCGCCCGCTCCATCATGGCGTTCCTGCCGAAGCCGCAATTGCAGCCGCTGATCGCACGCTATGCCGCCGACCTGCGCGCGGTCGGCGTCGGCGCCACGGCGGACGAGATCATCGCGACGCTGCGGCAGATCCGGCGCGCCGGGGTGGCGATCGCGTTCGGCGAGGTCACCCCCGGCGCCGTCGGCATCGCCGCGCCGATCCTCGATGACGGCCATCCGGTGGCGAGCCTCTGCGTCACCGTCGCCGGGCGGCAGACGACGGGTGAGCTGATCGACCGGATCGGCGGCGAGGTGCGCGAGGCCGCCCGTCGGATTGCCGCGACGGAACTCGCTAATCTCATAATGTGAGATTTATATTGACGACATTCATGCCAGACGGCAAGTGAGGAGCAACCGCTCCCGGGCGTCCCAGCCGGTGGACTGCGGAGCGACGGAGGCATGGCCGTGGAAACCAGCACGCAGGCACCGGTGGTGATCGTCGGCGGAGGGCCGGTCGGCTTCGGCCTCGCCATCGATCTCGCAACGCGCGGCATCCGATCCGTCGTGGTCGAGCGCCACGCGACGCCGCAGCCGATCCCCAAGGGGCAGAATCTCACCCAGCGCACGATGGAGCATTTCCATGTCTGGGGCGCCGAGGATGCGCTGCGCGCCGCCCGCACGATTCCGCGCGACTACGGCATCGGTGGCATCACGACCTATGGCACCTTGCTCAGCGGCATCAGCCATGACTGGCTGCAGCGCGAGTTGGTGCGGCCGTTCTACGCCGCCGACAATGAGCGGCTGCCGCAATATGCCACCGAGGCGGTGCTGCGGCAGCGCGCCGCCGAGCTCGGCGCGATCGAGACGCTGATCGGCTGGACCTGCACCGCGGTGCGCCAGGACGCCTCCGGCGCCGAGACCGACATCGTCGATGCGGCGGGGCGCAAGCGCACGCTGCGCTCGGACTTCGTGGTCGGCTGCGATGGCAGCCGCTCGCTGGTGCGCGAGCAGGCCGGCCTCACCCAGACCCGATCCGATCACGACCGGCTGATGGTGCTGCTGGTGTTCCGCTCGACCGAGCTGCACCAGCTGCTCGAACGCTATCCGGGCAAGTCGTTCTTCAACGTGCTGCATCCGGCGCTCGACGGCTATTGGAAGTTCTTCGGACGCGTCGATCTCGGCAGCACCTGGTTCTTTCACGCGCCGGTGCCGGCCGATACCACGCGCGACAATTTCGATTTCGCGCGTTTCCTGCACGAGGCCGCCGGCGCCAAGTTCGACATTTCGTTCGACCATATCGGCTTCTGGGATCTCCGCTTCGCAGTGGCCGACAACTATCGCGCCGGCCGGCTGTTCATCGCCGGCGATGCCGCGCATAGCCATCCGCCCTATGGCGGCTACGGCGTCAACAGCGGCTTCGAGGATGCGGTCAACCTGTCCTGGAAGCTCGCGGCGACGCTGCAAGGTTGGGCAGGCCCGGGCCTGCTCGACAGCTACGGCGCCGAGCGGCAGCCGGTATTCGCCTCGACGGCGCGCGACTTCATCGAGCAGTCGATCCTCATCGACCGCGACTTCCTGCGCCGGCATGATCCGGCCCGCGATCGCGCCGATTTCGAGGCCGCCTGGGAGGAGCGCCGGTCCGGCGCCCGGGCCGAGGTGAACGCGTTCGAGCCGCATTACGAGGGCTCCCCCATCGTGTTCGGACCGCCGGGCTCAGCCTGCAGCGCGATCGGCGGACACGCATTTGCAGCGCGGGCCGGCCACCATCTCGCGCCGCAGCCCTTGTCCGCCGGTGGCTACGTGTTCGAGCGGCTCGGCCGCGGCTTCACGCTCATCGCGCTCGGCGCCGGCGAGGCCGCGGACGCCTTCGCGGCCGCAGCCAAGGAGCTCGGCGTGCCGCTCGAGATCATCAACGACACGGCGGCACAGGGGCGCGAGAAATACCAGGCGCGATTGATCCTGGTGCGGCCGGACCAGTTCGTCGCCTGGGCAGCGGATCGCCTGTCGGCCCCCGCCGAACCGGCCCGCGTGCTGCGACGCGCGATCGGGCACCTCGACAGCGGAGCAGCTCCACGGGCCGCAACGACGTAGCAGGCATTGCTGCCGCAACGCGCCCCTACCCCCGCAGCCGGACGCGATCGAGGCGCGCGCGGGCGGCGACGAAGTCGATGACGGCGCGCACGGCAGGCAGCTCGACCAGGTCGGGATGCGCCAGCAGCCAGAGCTCGGTGAGACTGCCGAGCTTCTGCGGGGCGACGCGCACCAGCTCCGGATGGCTCTCCGCAACGAAGCAGGCGAGCGGACAGATGCCGACACCGGCGCAGGCCGCCGCCAGCATGTCGCCTTGCGACGAGCAGCGCATCACCACCGTCCCCTGCCGGGTGACGGAATCGCTCCAGCGCGCCAGCTGCGCATGAGCCGCCGGATCAGCAAAGCCGATGACGCGATGCCCCTTCCACTCGCCGGCCCGCTCCGGCAGCCGCCGCTCCGCCGCGTAGCGCCGCGAAGCGTAGAAGCCGGCGCCGAGCCGGCCGATCCGGCGCCCGATCAGATTCTCCTCGCCGCTGTCGGTGGGACGCAGAACGATATCCGCCTCGCGCTTCCGCACGCTCGCCGGATAGGGATAGGTGACGATGTCGAGCTGCACGTGGTCATGCGCCAGCAGGAAATCCGGCAGATGCGGCATCAGCCAGTGCGAGGCGAGCGTCGCGCCGATCGACAGCCTGACGGTGCCGCGCGCCTTGCGCGCGTCGGCGGCGACCGCGATCTCCGCCTGCAGCGCCGCCGCCGCCATCGCCTCGGCATGCGGGCGGAAGCTGTGTCCCTGAGCGGTGAGGGCGAGCCCACCGGCCGTGCGCAGCAGCAATTTGGTGCCGAGCTGGGCCTCGAGCGCCGCGATGTCGCGGCTCACCGTCGGGTGACTGGTGCTCAGGCGACGGGCCGCCGCCATGAAGCTGCCGGTCTCCGCGACTGCCATGAACGTCTTGCACAGGTCCCAATCCATCATCATCCAACCGTTCAATTCTGGTCTTAGCTATGTTCAATATTGAACGTCCCGTCGGCCGATGTCCAAGCTTATGATCGCCGCAAAATCGAACGTCGTTCGAATGCACGTTCATGATCAATGGGGAGCGCCGTCGCCGGATGCTTCCGGGAGGACGCGATGGGGTTGCCGGCATTGCTGCGTGAGAGTCTCGAACTGCCGGTGGTCGGATCGCCGCTGTTCATCGTGTCCGGACCGGAGCTCGTCATCGCCCAGTGCAAGGCGGGCGTGGTCGGCTCATTCCCCGCGCTCAATGCCCGGCCGGCCGGCGTGCTCGACGAGTGGCTGGCCCGGATCAATGACGAGCTCGGCGAGCACAAATCGCGCCATCCGGGCCGCAAGGTCGCGCCCTATGCCGTGAACCAGATCTGTCACGCCTCCAACGGCCGGCTGATGCAGGACATGGAGACCTGCGTGAAGCATCGGGTGCCGATCATCATCACCTCGCTGAGGCCTCCTGCCGAGATCGTCGCGGCCGCGCATTCCTACGGCGGCCTCGTTTTCCACGACGTGATCAACGCCAAGCATGCGCACAAGGCGGCCGAGCAAGGTGTGGACGGATTGATCCTGGTCTGCGCCGGCGCCGGCGGCCACGCCGGCACGCTGTCGCCCTTCGCGCTCGTGCGCGAGGTCAAGCAATGGTTCGAGGGCGCGATCCTGCTGTCCGGCGCGATCAGCGACGGCTTCAGCATCGCAGCCGCGATCGCGCTCGGAGCCGACCTCGCCTATATGGGCACGCGCTTCATCGCGAGCGTGGAAGCGAATGCCAACGACGCGTACAAGCAAGCGCTGATCCGGCACGCGGCCCACGACGTCGTCTATACCAACCTGTTCACCGGGGTGCACGGCAACTATCTCGGCCCCTCGATCGCGGCGGCCGGGCTCGATCCCGACAATCTTCCGACCGCCGACAAATCCAAGATGAACTTCGCCTCCGGCGGCAACATGGGACCGAAGGCCTGGCGCGACATCTGGGGCTCGGGACAGGGCATCGGGCAGATCAGCGATGCGCCGCCGGTCGCCGAGCTGGTCGAGCGGCTGAAGCTCGAATTCGACCAGGCGCGGCATGATTTCCTGCTGCGCACCGGCGCCGCATGAGCCACCCTCGCGACATCCACCAGGGAGCGCGCAACATGAAGGGTCATCTCGCCCTGATCGGCGCCGCATGGCTGATGCTGACCGGGACGAACCTCGTCGTCGCTGCCGGGCCGGAGGAGATCCGGATCGGCCAGACCCTGCCCTATAGCGGCCCTGCGTCCGGCTTTGGTGCGATCGGCCGCGTGCAAGAAGCCTTCTTCGACAAGGTCAATGCCGAGGGCGGCATCAACGGTCACAAGGTGAAGTTCATCAGTCTCGATGATGCCTATTCGCCGCCAAAGACGGTCGAGCAGACGCGCAGACTGGTCGAGCAGGACGAGGTGCTAATGATGTTCGGCTCGCTCGGCACCGCGACCAACGGCGCCGTCCATCGCTACCTAAACCTCAAGAAGGTGCCGCAGCTGTTCGTGCTGTCAGGCGCCACCAAATGGGCCGACCCGAAGCGCTATCCGTGGACCATGCCGGGCTCGACATCCTACGATTCCGAAGGCGTGATCTACGCCAAATACGTGCTCGCGACGAAGCCCGACGCCAGGATCGCCATCCTGTCGCAGAATGATGATTTCGGGCGCGACTACGTCGCGGGATTCAAGCGCGCGCTGGGGGACCGGGCGGCGACAATGATCGTCGCCGAGCAGAGCTATGAGACCACCGCGCCGACGATCAGCTCGCAGCTGTCGACGTTGAAGGCGTCCGGCGCCAACGTGCTGTACGGCGTGGTGCTCGGCAAGTTCACCTCGCAGGCGATCAAGGGCGCCGCCGAGATCGGATGGAAGCCGGATCTGTTCTTCGTCCCGACCTCCGCCTCCTCGATCTCCTTTCTCGAACCGGCCGGCCTCGACAATGCCACGGGCCTGATCTCGTCGAGCAACCAGAAGGATCCGATGGATCCGCAATGGGCCGATGATCCCGGCGTGAAGGAGTATTTCGCGTTCATGAAGCAGCACATGCCGAATGCCGACGCGGGGAATGCGAACCATGCAACGGGCTATCACCATGCCACGCTGCTGATGACCGTGCTGCGGGCCTGCAAGGACGATTTCAGCCGCGAGAACGTGATGCGCCAAGCGGCGTCGCTGAACGACGTCAAGCTGCCGCTGTTGCTGCCGGGTATGTCGGCGACGACCGGCCCCGACGACTACCTGCCCTACCAGCAGCTGCAGCTGCGGCGCTTCAACGGCAAGAGCTGGGTCGCGTTCGGCGGCATCATGGACGATCGCTGAACGAAGACCCAGAAGAAAAGATCGAGGAGACGAGATGATCATCAGCGGCGAGCGCCGGATCACCCATGGCGAGATTCAGACCCGCATCCGAAAGGCGACGAGCGGTTTTCGTGCGCTCGGCCTTCCCGAGGGCACTCCGATCGCAACCATGCTACGCAACGATTTCGCGTTCTTCGAGGTCGCTGCGGCCTCTTCGGATCTCGGCTCGTCGATCGTGCCCCTCAATTGGCACCTGAAGGCCGAGGAGGTCCAATACATCCTGACCGACAGCGGCGCCAAGATCCTGGTCTGCCATGCCGACCTGCTGCCGCAGATCCGCGCCGGCGTGCCCGACGATGTCCTCGTCCTGGTGGTCGAAACCCCGCCGGAGATCGCCGCGGCCTTCGGCATCGCGCCGGAGCTTACGCGCGTTCCGGCCGGACTGCGCGACTGGGATCGTTGGCGCGACGGTCACGGCGAATCTCAGGAGCCGCCGCGGCACGGCGCACCGATGATCTACACCTCCGGGACCACCGGCATGCCGAAGGGCGTGCGGCGCACGCCGATGCTGCCGTCGCAGGCGGAGGCCGTCGCGCGTGTCGGCCGGATCACCTACGGGATCAGGCCGCAGGAGGATCAGGTCGTGCTCATCAACGGTCCGATGTATCACTCGGCGCCGCATTCCTATGGCACGCTGGCCTTCCGCAGCGGCTGCACCATCGTCATTCAATCGCGCTTCGATGCCGCGGAGCTGCTGGAGCTGATCGAGCGGCATCGCGTCACCCACATGCACATGGTGCCGACCATGTTCGTCCGCCTGCTCCGGCTGCCGGAGGAGATCAAGCGCCGCCACGATCTGTCGTCGTTGCGCTTCGTCGTGCATGGCGCCGCGCCCTGCGCGCCGGATGTCAAGCGTGCGATGATCGACTGGTGGGGGCCGGTCGTTCACGAATATTTCGGCGCCACCGAGACTGGCATTCCGGTGTGGCATTCGGCCGAGGAGGCGCTGCGGAAGCCTGGCACGGTCGGGCGCGTCATCGATGGCGGCATCGTCAAGGTGTTTCGTCCGGACGGCAGCGTCTGCGGCGCAAATGAGGTCGGTGAGATCTACATGCGCCAGACGGCGCTGCCCGACTTCGACTATCACGGCAAGGCCGAGGCGCGTGCGGAGGCCGGTCGCGAAGGCCTCGTCAGCGTCGGCGACGTCGGCTATCTCGACGAGGACGGCTATCTGTTCCTGTGCGACCGCAAGCGCGACATGGTGATCTCGGGCGGAGTCAACATCTACCCGGCGGAAATCGAGAAGGCGCTGATCACGATGGAGGGGGTGCGCGACTGCGCGGTCTTCGGCATCCCCGACGCCGAATATGGCGAGCGCCTGTGCGCCTGCGTCGAGCCGGAGGCCAATGTGACTCTCTCGGCCGAGGCGGTTCGCACCTATCTGCGCAGCCGACTCGCGAACTTCAAGGTGCCGAAGGAGGTCCATTTCCACGACGCGCTGCCGCGCGAGGCGACCGGAAAGATCTTCAAGCGCAAGCTGCGCGATCCGTTCTGGTCCGGCCACGTTCGCGCGGAGGCGTGACGGCGGAGGGCACTCGTCAGCGCGCCGTCTACCATAGCGGAAGCCGGCTACGCGATGCCGGGACGAGAAGCGGCGCCGCGCAGGCGATCAAACAGCCAGTCGGGCTCGCGCGGCGCAGCCTGTCCGCGCCAGGCAATATGCGAGTCCGGACGCACCATCAGCAGCGGCTCGCCGAAGCCGTAGCAGGCCTTGGTGCGATCGACATCGAGCAGCGTCAGGGGAACTTTCGACCGCGCGGCCGCTTCGACCAGCGGCGCCACATCGACCGCCGGGCCGAAGCGCAGCAGCGTATAGGCGGGGCCGAGCGCATCGAGCAGCGAGCGCCCATCGGACAACCACAGATGCGGGACGCGCGCACCGGGCACCGTGGAAGCTGTGAAGCTACCCATGCTGTAGGGCGGCGGCGCCTCGCCATCATGGGCAATGATCGGCGAGCGGTCATAGTAGTAGCCGAAGTTCAGGCCGGCACAGCAATATTGCTGGACGTTGAGATCGTAGGCGGCCTGGCCGAGCCTGCTGCGAGCGGCCTCACCGGCGGGCCCGTCGAGCTCGACCTCGGGCGGCACCGCGCGGCGCTGGCCCATCACGGCGAGGGCGTGGTTCATCGCGAAATGCGACACCTGCTCGGTGATCGGCTGCCGCTCGGCCTCATAAGCATCCAGCAGCGCGGGGCTGCCCCAGCCCTGCAGCACGCCGGCGAGGATCCAGCAGAGGTCGACGGCATCGGCAATTCCGGCATTCATGCCGTATCCGGCATAGGGGATCCAGAGATGCGCGGCGTCGCCGCAGATGAAGGCGCGGCGGTCACGGAAGCGGTCGGCCACCAGGCGGCGCCCGACCCAGTCCTCCTTGCTGATGATCTCATACTGGAAACGATCATCGACACCGAGAATGGTGCGCAGCGCCCAGTCGCGATCGACGCTGTCGAACGCGACCTCCTCCGCGGCGAGGTGATTGTGGATCAGCCATTTGTCGCGGCCGTCGATCGCGACCGTGGTGCCGCAGCGGCGCGGATTGAGCGACATCGTCATCCAGGCCGGCTTCTGGTGGATCAGATCCTTCAGCGCCGGCGCATGGATGTAGGTGGACTGGACCCGCTGCACCACGTCGGTGCCGGACAGACGCGCGCCGATCAAGCGACGCACCGTGGAGCGACCGCCATCGCAGCCGATCAGATAGTCGGCCGAGATCGCGATCGGCTGCTCGGTGTCGAGATCGCGGGCGCGGGCGATGACGCCATCGGCATGCTGCTCGAAATGTTGGACCTCGACACGGTTGATGATCCTGACACCGGACTGCGCCGCGGCAGCGGCGAACAGGATCGGCTCGAGATAGATCTGGTTGATGCGATGTGGCGGTTCGGGCGTCGGCCAATCCGTATCGGGGCCGACGGTCGCCGTGTAGCGCTCCGCACGGCAGGGGATCGGAATGCGCGTCAGCTCGCGCCCGACGACGGCCGTGCGATAGGCACAGTCGTTGGGAAACTCGGCCGGAAGTCCGCCGTCGCGCACCTCACGCACGATGCCGAGCCGGCGGAACACCTCCATGGAGCGGGCCGAGACGTGGTTGCATTTCACGTTCGGCGGCTCGCCGGCGCGGCGGGTCTCGGCGACGACCACATCGATGCCGCGGGAGGCGAGATCCATCGCGGCCGTCAGGCCGACCGGCCCCGCGCCGACGATCAGGACCTGGGTCTGAATGCTCTTCATGTCATATCCTACCACGTCTCGTGTGACTCAGGTTCGCTCGGGGCCCGCCAGGCGTGTCTCGGCCAATCGAAGACGGCGGATGCGCACCAAGCCGGCGTCAATGGTAGAACGGCAGCTTCCCAAGCTGCATACGAGGGTTCGATTCCCTTCGCTCCAGCATCCCTCCCGATCACCTCGGCAATTCGCGCAAGAACTCCAGCATCGCCGCATTCACCTGTTCCGGCCGCTCCTGCTGGGTCCAGTGGCCGCAGCCGGGCAGCATGATGGTGTTGCGCAGCAGCGGCACGGACTGCTTCATGTTGGCGATCTGCTCCGCGGCGCCTGGAAATTTTGTGACCACGTCCTGATCGCCGGCGATGTAGAGCGTGGGTACGGTGACCTTCACGCCGTCGAAGGCAGCCAGCTGCTCCCAATTGCGGTCGACGTTGCGATAGTAGTTGAGAGGGCCGCGGAAACCGCTGCGGGAGAACTCGCCGGCGTAGAAATCGAGATCGGCCTCGCTGAGCCATGACGGCGACGGGACAGTCCCCGTCGGCAACATGCCGCCCGATCGCTGCACCATGCCCGCGCTGAGCATCCTTTCGCTTGGCGTTCCGTTGGAGCGGGTGGCCGCCATGCCCTCGCCTGAACCGCCGAACAGCATGGCGCGCAATGTCAGGCGCGGATCCCGCTCGAACTCGGCTTCGGTGACGCCGGGCTGCTGAAAGTACAGTTGATAGAACTGCGCCTCCGCGGTCTGCGGCATCAGGCTGGTCGGGGGCGCCGGGCCGCGCGGCCGGTACGGCACGCTGAGAATGACCGCCGCATGAAAGCGATCGGGACGCAGTCGCGCCGCCTGCCAGGCAATGCTCGCGCCCCAATCGTGGCCGACGATGACGGCGTTCGGTGCCTCGAGCGCATCCAGCAGCCCGATGAGATCGCCGACGAGATGAAAGATCGTGTATTGATCGATCGCCTCGGGCCGATCGCTCTTGCCATAGCCCCGCATATCGGGAGCGACGGCGCGATAGCCGGCCTCTGCGAGCGCTGCAAGCTGATGACGCCAGGAGTGCCAGCTCTCGGGAAAGCCGTGGCAGAGCAGAACCAGCGGTCCCTGTCCCTGCTCGGCGACGTTGAGGCTGATGCCGTTGACCTTGATGATCCGCTGCGTCGGCTGGCTCATGTCACGGATCTCCTCGCTGAACGTTCGAACGCTCGTCGATCGTATATCCCGAAGTTCATCTGGTTACTCTCATGGCGCTCCGGCTGAAACAGACTACACTCCATTATTGATGTCAAGACAACAGTATGGTTCAACGCGCCGCTTCCCCAGCTTCGGCACCAGGCGAATGCCTCAAAATGACGGCCTGCTCATTTCGATGTCAACACGTCAAACTTGACTTTCAATTCGATGTGTTGACAATGTTTTTAACAATGGGCGCCTTGGGCATAGTTCAAGAGCCGCTCGGAGAGGCCAGGATCGGCTCGCAAAGACGGCATGCCGAACCTCGACAGATTCGTACCTGCAGGGAGGACATATGCCGGAACCACTTCATCAAGCCATGGGCTTTTACGGACTCGTCCGATCGTTTCGGTTCGAGGCCGATGTACGCGATTGCGAGGTCTACGGCCATTTGCCCAAGGAGCTGAGAGGATCTTATTTCCGGGTCGGCCCCGATCGCGCCTACCCGACGCTGGAGGGCGACACATCCATCAATGGCGATGGCATGATGTCGGTGTTCCGTTTCGAGGACGGCGGCGTGGATTACCGATGTCGCTACGTCGAAACCGAGCGGCTCCGCCATGAGCGGCAAGCGCGACGCCGTCTGTATGGTAAGTACCGGAACGAATATACCGATGACGAGCAGACGACGGGCACCGACCGAGACAACACCGCCAACACCCACGCGTTCTCACACCACGGACGGCTATTCGCCCTGCGTGAGGACAGCTTCCCAACCGAAATCGATCCAAAGACGCTGCAAACGCTCGGCACCTGGAATTGCGGCAATCGACTGAAGTCGAAAACAATGACGGCCCACCCCAAGGTCGATCCAGACACGGGCGAATGGTGGAGTTGCGGCGTATTCGCCCATAAGCGTTACGAGGGCGAAACCACCCTGCAGGTCATCGATCGCAACGGAAAACTGATCCTGGAGGAGGAGTTCATGTCTCCCTACCCAGGCATCAGCCACGATTTCGCAATTACCAAAGAGCACGTCATCTTCCCGATTATGCCGCTGACGGTCGATATGAGACGCGTCAAACAGGGCGGGGATTTCTACGCCTATGATCCCGACCTCGCGCCCGTCTACGGCATCATGCCGCGTGGTGGCAGCGTTTCGCAGATCCGCTGGTTCAAGGTTCCGGGCGCATTAATGGCGCACGTGATGAATGCCTACTCGGAGGGGCATATCGTGCATCTGGACGCCCCCATCGCCAGCGGTAACAGCTTCCGCATGTTCCGCGACGTGTCTGGACACGAGACGGATCCCGCGATGGGCATTCCGACCATTTCGCGATTGACGTTCGATCTCAAGAGCGGCGAGGTCTCGATCAAGCCCTTCCCCGGCTCTATCGGCGAGATGCCGCGATGCGATGAACGCTTCACCGCGAAGCGCTACCGTTATGGCTTTCACAAGGCGCGCGAAGCAATCGTGCGTGTCGACTGGCAAAGCGGAGATCGTACGGTCTGTGCCCTGCCACACGCTCCATGGGGGGCTCAGGAGCCGGTGTTCGTCCCCCGCGCTCCGGATGCCCCCGAAGGCGAAGGCTTTGTCGTCTGTCTCGTCAATATCGAATCCGAGAACCGTGCGGAGCTCCTCGTGCTCGATGCGATGAAGATGGACAAGGGTCCGGTGGCAACTGTCCGCCTGCCCTTCAATCAGCCCGGCGCGTTTCACGGCTGCTTCGTCTCCAACTAGAGAGACCACCCGCAGGCGTCCGGCGAACGCCGCTGCACGCCTGCCATCTGCTTCAATTGTCGTCGACGAGCCACCAGGCCTCGTCGACGGCATGGTCAGTCATGCGGAAGGCTTGCGGGCGGCAGGACACCGCGGAGGCCCTCGATCAACATGGCTGGTGCTCACCATGTGGACACCGTCGCGTGGCTGGCCACTGCACCCGATTGCGCTTGGCGCGGCGACCTTCTGATGGTCGGCGCCGCGCTTTACATGGCGCTCTACAGCATCTGGTCCAAACCCATCATTCGCCGCTCGGGCCCCATTCCCTTCACGACGCTTGCGATGGCGGCCGGTGCTGCCGTCCTCGTTAGCCTCTCCATGCTCCACGGCAGCTTTGCAACCGTCGAAGCCTTCGGCCCGCCGCAATGGCTCGGCGCACTCTATCTCGGTGCCTTCGGCAGCGCGCTGACCTTCTACCTGTGGGCCTTCGCACTGGAGCGAACCACGCCGACCCGTGTCGTAATCTCCGTCACCGTCAATCCGGTTGCAGCCTCGCTGGTCGGCGCAGCATCGCTGGGCGAGCCGCTGTGCTGGAATCTCGCGGCCGGGATCCTGACAGTCTTCATCGGCATCTGGATCGCGACGCAATCACGACCGAGGACAACCGCCGAAACCGATCGTGCATTGCAGGAGCTGTGACACTGAGCGGCAGTTGCCGACTCGATGCAGCGCCGCAAGTCAGCAGGCTCCAGGCCATCCATGGCCCGGTCGGGCAACCCGATCACGTCCGCAATTCGGCTATAACCGGCCTTCCCGCCGAGTGCATCGACGGCAGCTCCTGGCCCATGGCTGCCGACTTGCGGCACTGCGGCAAGTCGGCAGTTATCTGGGATACACCGACCGTGGCGCCGACCCGTTTCGGAAGGACAACCCATGGTCCGGCAGTGAGAGCCGTCAGGGCCGTGCCATGTCGGTTATTCGAGGTTGTGCAGAAGAAACTTTGCTCGGCATGAGATTTTCAGTCTTTGACCCATTGCGGTCATTCCGGCGGACGTGGGAATCGACGTAGGCATTGCTCGGCCCTGGGCATGGCATCATGCAGAAATTGCTTGGGCTCTCGAAGCCAGAGACCATCATACTCACGCGACTTTGACTCTGAGATCAGCACCTCCATTGGAAGAGGAATCAACTGAGCAGACCATCCTGGCCACCAGCGGTTCGCTTTCGCTTCGATGTGGCCGAACAGATGGCTCCAGCTTGAAAAGCCATGATAGTCGAAGGCCATATCATCGCGTACAACCACGATGTGGTTGCCGGTGAAGCCCTTTGACGGCTTGATCCAGAGCGGAGCAAAGCCGGACTGCGGATACGCCTTGAGGAAAGCAAAGGCGAGGATATGGCACGCCCCACAGGCAAAGAAGACCCGGTCCGGCAATGACCAACGGCGAACGGGGTCCTGCTTCACTCCATCTGCGACAACATACATGAAGACGCCCTCCAATCCGACCTCATCAAATGTCTGATACGTCGCCTTCTGGCCCAACTCGGAAATCCCTTTCAGCGCTCGCACGATCCGGCTGCCAAGGTGCAAACGGAAGTTAACGGCCGCGGAAGTGCAGAGCTGCTCTTCCCGGAGTCGCTGGCAGAGCGGAAATGTTTGGCAGACAGCCAAATCGGCTCACAAATCGGCTCAGTTGACCACGCGAACTCTCTAGACGAGCAGACAAGGATTCTAGACTAGCATAGAAGGCATAAGAAGGAGCCTAGGTCGTGCATATACTTTCCACGCTGTGCGGCCTGCTCGCTGGCCTGATCCTCGGGGCTCTCACCGCGTTTTTTCAGCTGTTTGGGCTGGCTGCGCTTGAGCTTGGCGCCCAGCGTTTGCTCAACTCTCCTCTGTCTCCGAAGCAGGATCTGTTCTTGAACTTGGCGGTCTATGCGGTCCTGCTGTATTTCGTCTTCTTTCGTGCGCTGTTCGGTCGTGACGAGCCAACTCCAACTCAGTTGTTCTATCGTACTTTCATCGTTGCTCTGCCGCTGCCGGGCATTTGGCTAATGTATGCATGGCCAGCTTATGGAGGCTAGAGCTTCTCGCGTGACCCCCGCCATCCGCTGCCAATCGCCGGAACCTGACGATTTTTAACTAAGGAAATGTGAGGACAGCTATTGGTCCATGGCTGCCGAGCCGGGATGTCCGCGCTAACGGTCGCGACCGGAGGTAACCCGGACATAGTGATCCAGCCCGGTTCGATCTTGAGTACCAGCGACCTTCGACCTCCGTAATGGGCTGGAAGGGGACGCTGTTGACTTGATCGAAGATTCAGCTTCGGGTCAGATGTCGCCCTTCGGTCCTGCCGTGCGCTACTTCCGGTTGGCTCCCGGAGCGGACATGGCCGTGCAGGCGACGGACAGGCATGTCGGACGCCACGCCGCGGGATCGGCGATTCAGCGGTTGATGTCGGATTCCCGCCAGCCTGCGCCGTTGACGCTGATCCTGAGTTGGGCCGGGAATGTGCCTTCGCCGATCTTGCGGTAGATGGTGGATCGGGACAGGCCGGTACGAGCAACAACGGTTTTCAGGCGGACGATCCGGTCTGGTTCGCGCATGGCTGCGCTGCCTCCTGCTGACTGCTCCTGATCTACACAGAGCAAGCAGTCGCGCGTGCAAGGGCATTTTTCAAGGCGTCGTACTGTGGCGGGCAGACGGCGGCAAACAGGCCGGGTCAACGTTCGAGGCCTCTGTCTCTTCCAAAGCCTATGCCATGGGCGATGGCCAATTGCTGGCCGAGCCGGCGACCTGATTCGAAGGCGATGCCGAGGTCTTTCCTGCGGCTGGTGAGGATGGACTCCAGTTGCGGATCGCGTTCGAGGCCTTTGGCCATGTCGCCCATCGCCGCGCGCGTCGCCCTGTAGCCGGACATGTCGCCGGCCTGATACTGTCGCTGGCTGGTGTGGTCGAGCTTCTGCCAGCGCTCCACGAAACGCGCGGCGCGGCGGCTCGGATCGATGCGCAGTTTGGTCTCGAGCTGGAGCGCGCGGATGGCGCGGTTGAGGCGTCCGCCAGCGGCCTCGCGGGCCAGCTCGGGGTTCTTCTTGTAGGCGGCCTCAGCGTCGTGGGAGCCATAGGGACGCACCTTTTCGAAGGCCTGCCGGGCGGTCTGTAGCTCTTTGACCTGTTCGGGGCTCGCTCCGCCGCCCGTCTCATGGGCCGCGAAGATCGCATCCACGGCACGAGCATGGCGCACCAGCGCCCGGGTCCGCACGCGACGGGCTTCCGCTTCGGGATCTTGCGCCACGGTCCTTGCCGGCACTTCGGCTTCGCGTCGGTCGCCTGTCGTGCCGCTGCTTTCTCTTTCGGAGGTTCCCCGTTCGGGCCGTCGTCCGCCATCACGGTCGAGCACCTCTCCAGGAACGCCAAGGCCGTCGAACATGCCGCGCAGCTTCTCCGGCACGGCCTTGCGCACGATCTCGGCCACGCGCTCGCGGAACGTGATCCCGCGCCGCTCGGCGTAGCTCTGGACGGGATCGGCACGGTCGTAATCCAAGGCCATGTCCTTCGACCGGTCGCGCGACACGGCACGGTTGAGCCGATCGGCATCGGTAAAATCGTCGCGGCCATAATGCAGGTCCACGCTGTGGCGATGCCGCGACAGGGCGACATAGCTGCTGTGGGCGTCCATGCCGGGCGTTGCCAGTACATGGACCTGGTCGACTGTCATACCCTGCGCCTTGTGGATCGTCGCGGCATAACCGTGGTCGATCCGGTTGTAATCCTTGAGGTCAAAGCGCACGGACCGGCCATCGTCGATCTGCACGGTCATGGATTGCGCGCTGACCAGTTCAATCGTCCCGAGTGTGCCGTTCTTGACGCCAAGCCCACGCTCGTTCTGCAGGAACATGATGCGGTCTCCGCCGGCGAAGCTTCTCGCGCCGCGCTCGACCGTTACACCCACCTCGTCACCCAGATCGCCGGCGGCCCGCATCCGTCCGCGCGCCGCCTCGTTCAGCGCGCGCACCTCGTCATTGGTATGGGTCAGGATGATCCGGCTCCGGTCCGGCGAGACCTGCCGGTCGCGGTCCCAGCGCGCGATCAGATCGCCCCGCGCCTGCTCGCGGGTCATCGCCTCATGCACCATGCCATTGGCCCGATAGGCTTCCAGCGCATGGCTGACTTTGCCGGTCGCCAGATTGCGCGTGGCGTCGCGCTGCCAGTCTTCGCGCTGACGGCGTATTTCGCCGATCTCCGCCCCACCATGACGCTCATGGATCGACCGGAAAGCTGCGCCCGCCTCGATAGCCTGCAGCTGCTGCGGATCGCCGACCAGCACGACCTTGGCGCCCGCCTCGGCAGCACGGGACATCACGCGCTCGAGCTGGCGTGTGCCGACCATGCCCGCCTCGTCGATGACGAGCACCTCGCTCGATTTGAGCAGATCACGGCCCTGTTCCCAGCCATGCTCCAGGCTGGCAATCGTGCGCGACGCAATGCCCGATCCGCCTTCGAGGTTTTCCGCGGCAATGCCGGACAGTGCCACGCCCCGGACCTCGTAGCCGGCTGCCTCCCAGGCCTCCCGCGCCACCCCCAGCATCGCGCTCTTTCCCGTCCCGGCATGGCCGACCACGACGCTGAGACCGCGTCCATCCGTGACATGCGCCAGCGCCTTCGTCTGCTCCGACGACAGCACCAGACCGCGCGCTTCCGCTTGCACCAAAGCGGCTTGGCGGTCCGCGTCACGGACCTCATGGCGCTGCCGGTCCGCCAGCAGCTCGGAAGCGCGATGCAGGCGCTGTTCTGCCTCGACCATTCCACGGGTGGTGAATCGATCCTCGCCGCGTGCGTCCTTGCCGAGTTCGACCAGATCGGGCGCTCCTTGCATTGCGCCCGCCACCTGGTTGAACTGGTCGAGCCCATCACTGTGACGATGCGCGAACTTCGCCAAATCCCGGCGTGTGAAGGTCGATTGCTGCTGCGTGATGGCGTCCAGTCCAAGGGAGGGATCAGCGATGATCCGCGCGCCGTTGTTCCGCGCGATCTCGCGGTGCATCTCGGCGCGGTCGGCCTCAGCGCCTTTGCCTGCGATGTCCCGACCCTCGATGCGTTTGGCCGGTGCGCCGATCTGGCTTTGCGGCTCCAGCGCGAAGCCCTGGGCTTCCAGACTGCGATGATCGATTCTCGCGTCGATATCGAGCTCGGCCAAGCGCTCGTTGGTGAGCTCCGCCCAGCGTTCGCGCCAGCGCTCGACCATCTCCGTGCGATTCCAATCCCGCACCTTCTGGCCAAAGCCGTTCTCGTCGACCGAGCGCATCGTCAACATGACATGAGCGTGGGGCTTGGGCAGTCCGTCCTCGGACCTGTCCCAATGTACATTGAGATCGGCAACCATGCCCAGACCCACGAACTCGGTTCGAACGAAGTCCCGGGATAGCTCGATGCCCTGCGCCTCACTCAGCTCGCGCGGAAGGGCGAATTCGACCTCACGGGCCAACTGGGCGTCCTTCCGGACTTCGAACGCCTCGACATCGTTCCAGAGCCGCTCGCGGTCGCTCCATGCCACCGGCGCATTGTCGGGCAGCATCACCTCGGAATGAACGACACCGCGCTTGGCGGAAAACTCATGCTCACGGCCGAGCCGCTCGTCGCGCAGGCGGGAGGCCGAGCGGTACGCCGCCGACGCCACCGCGCTGCTCCCAGCCTTCCGGCCAATGACCTTGACATGAAAATGATAGATCGCCATCGCGATCAGATCACTGGCACAGCGAAGAGTACGTCGGAACGACGTATAAGCGCGCCCTCCCTCGAAAAATTCTCGGGAGGGATTACACCGTCTCAAGCCGTCCTGACGACCTTACAGCATTCTGTCGGGTGTCCAGCTATCATTTCTCCATAGACACTCATGGAGACGACGATGCGTAAACCAAGGGACTTTGATGCGGACCTAAAGGTACTGGACGACAAGGCCCGCGAGCTGAAAACCCGCAAGGTGCGCCAGCTCGGCGAACTGGTCATCGCCACCGGAGCCGACACGCTCAGCGCCGAAGAACTGGCAGGCGCGCTCATTGTGCTGGCTGAGACGAAAGAGGCCGGAAAGAGGGAGGCATGGGCCAAGCGCGGGGCCGCGTTCTTTCAAGGCCGGGCGCGGCGAAATGCACCGACAACTGACCAAAACAGTCACGGCGCTCCTGCGCAACCGAGCGGCGCGCAACCGGCATCAAGCCGCAAGAGCGCGACATGATATGCGTACATGGCAGGTCGAGCGCCGCAAGCGCACACGGCATCTCATCGAACTTGGCGGCCTCGTCGTCAAAGCCGGTATCGTGGATTTGACCGGCGATGATCGTGCCATGATCTACGGCGCGCTGTGCTGGATGGCTGACAAGCTCAAGAGCGATCAAGGCGAACGGGCACGAGCGCTATGGACCGCAAAGGGGACGCAGGAGCTGGAGGCGGACACTGCAACACACATAGATCGAACTGCTTCAGCAGTTCGCCGTTAGTAATTTCATCTTCGCCTCCTTGCTTTCTGGGTGCCGCAGCTGCTGCACCCCTACCCTCATGCTCGGTCCAACGACCGTGTCGGCCTTCGCCGAAATGAATACCCAGCGTGGTGGTATGCTGGATGAAATTCTGGCTTTGGGCTAATTGCATCCTGAAACGGTCGACGATGGCCGCTTCAAACGATATCGTTGCCCAGAAGACCGGCATATCGAGCCTCTCGGCCGGTGACCGCCGACACGAGGCGTAAAAGGGGCGAGGGGGGTATCAACGTGGTATTCTTGTTCGTCGTTGCAGCCGCGATCTTTTTTGGTGTACTCGCCATTTTGCTCGCGGTGGTCGTCGCGGGGGCCCTTAGTTCGCGGAAAAATCCAATCGGCGAACACCGAAGACGGCGAGGAAGTCTGGTATTTTCGCGGCAGCTCACCCATTACATTTTGGATTCACGGTGGTCTGCGCTCGCCATTTTGTGTGATTTCAAGCGTTATGCTTCTGCGTATTCTTCCGCTGTTTATGAAATCGTGAAATAAACGCCGACGCGACGGAGCGCGTTGCAATCCGGCTCAGTTACCCTATCGACAATAAATCGATTCGGATCAAATGACTTGCGACGATGGGTGTCGCAAGCGCTGTTTAAATCCAATGGCCCCGGAGATTAGCCATGCTTCGTCGTAATGTGAGAGCGAAGTCAATTGTCATTGCGTTCGCTTTTCTTCACGCCACTTCGGCGGACGCCGCGCGGGTAATAAAAATCCAAAACATTGCTGGAAACTATATTTTCGCCGACGGATCTGCGGCCCATCAATATAAATGCAAGATCAAGTTGTCGCTGGAGAAAGAAGGCGAAAACTATCATCTCGACATCCCGCCGGCTTGCCGTGAGCGATTGGCAGTGCAGTCGGTGAGCGCCTGGAGGTTTCGGCCTGAAACGAACATGATCGTATTCTTCAGCGATGGTGGATCACCGATCCTGGCGTTTGCAGAAAATGAAGAACTCGAAGCAGGCAGTGGCGGGTTTTACTTCGATGAGTCATTGGGTGACGGAAAAATGGGGTCACGTTATATTCAACAATTGGCGCGCTAGGCGGCAATCGCAGCGCATCTCGAGCGCCGGAATGATCGCCGTAGCGTGTAGTGCGTAAGACGGATCGGAGCCGAAGGCGTAATCCGCCGCTTCGAATCATGGCGCGGTGAGGTTGAACGGGCGGGTGAGGACTGCGGCCAATACGTCCCAGCACAGGATGTAGAACTAACCCGGCACCTCGGCGCAAACTGCCGATCAGCAACAGGCCTCGGCGCTATTCGCGACGCCCGCGCAATGGGCCTGCCCGGCAGGCGCCGCGCACGAAGCCACCACCATGCACAATGGCGCCGAATGGAACGACGCCGAAGGCTGAACCAGTTGAAGGATCGGCGCGCTACATGAGAAATGAGCAGTTCGCGGCAACTTTTCCCTGAGCGCTCTGAGCAACCGCTCGGACGGCCTGCCCGCCTGCTGCAATTCTCTAATCGTGTCATGACCGGCGACCCAGAGAAATTTGCCACGCGGGTGCGCCGCCGAGACGAGCGGGCGTCCCGGATCTTGATACGTTCGGCATCACTGCCGCCGAACGTATGGCCTCCGAAGCACAGCAAATGGCTCCACGAGCGATGTGATGTTGAAAGAGAACAAGCTGTTTGAAAAGCCGGTTTTGTTTTCAAAACTCAAACGGTAATTTTGGCTAAGCGCTTGATTTGAGTGGCGCGCCCCGGAACGCTTCGAACGTCCGCCCCTCAGATCCGTAGTCAGCCGACCTGGGCGATAGAGGTTGCGCCATTGTACCGGTCGACCAAACGACCCGCCTTTCTCCCTCTATGCTAGCCAAATATTCGATCCTGATCCCAGGATCTGCCTTGTCCTGATTTCTTCGGTCAGGATGCAGAGGTCAGCTCCAACCGCGCGTGGCGAGAGCGCATTTAACGGTTCTGGTCATGAACACCGCATTTCTCCTGATGGCGCAGTATGGTGCCAAAGCCATCATTCCGATTGAGGACGTCTGCCGAGATTATTTTTCACATCTCAGCCCCACAAAGCTCGTCCAAAAAATTGGCGCGGGGGAAATTCCAATCCCCCTGGTACGCATGGAAGACAGCCAGAAATGCGCGAAGGGTGTACATCTGGTGGATCTCGCTCAGTATTTGGATGCTCGGGCTGAAGCAGCGCGCAAGGAATTAAACGCGCTCATCAGCTGAAGCGCGTCGATCAGCCCTACCTGGCATAAGAACAGCCTCGCGCTTCGCCGTCGGCGCCTAGCTCTCGTTCTAAGCGCACCCAGAATCTGCCAAAGCTGGTGCCGGCTTCTAGTCGACGCCTGCCCACCGCCTGCGCTTCTCCTGCGGATCGAAGTCACCTTGGAGCGTCTGGATCCTGCGCGCTTAGCCGGTACAACAAAAGGTACGACACGAACTTAAAGACCCGCCTTAAGCTTCTGACCTCATTCGCTTTTCCTTAGCAACAGGTCCAATCCATCATCGGGGCGACGGAGAAGCGTCCGATTCCGGCGGAGCCGTATTTTGAAGTCTGTTCAGGCACCTGGGAGCCGATCCGAACTCTTGATCCGATCAGCCGCGGACCGCGCCGGACTTCATCCGGCATCAGACCGCGACTGCAGCACGGCAGGTAATGGGAACGCGAAGTGCCCGCAAGCGCAAAAAGCGCGCCTCCGGCGCATTCCCGGGAGCAGAAACCGGACCATGACACCGGAACGGGCTACGGAAAAGAGGAGTGGAACGAGATCAGACCAGGGAGCGTCGAGAACGGACAGGCGTCAGAGCCCCGCCCCCTTCGCGATCGCCGCGGCGAACGAGCGATCGAGAATGGCAGCGGCGTCGAGCCGCTCCTTGATGAGGCCGCTGCGCGTGTAAAGGTCGATCGTCCGCTGTTCGTCGCTGACCACGCTGTCGTCGATTGGCGCGATCCGCACCTTGGCGCGCTTGAGCCAATTGAGCGGCACCGCCGGCGGAATGTTCATCAGCCGGCCCCAGGTCTCGGCATAGCTCTCGACATTGCCGAGCGACCAGGCGCGCGCGGCGGTGAGGCGCTGCACGAAATCCTCAAGTGCGGCGCGCTTGTCCTTGATCGCCGCTGGCGTTGCCACCTGGAAGCTCAGGCCGGGCGTCAATCCTTCGCCGGTGATGATGCGGCGTGACTTGAACAGCACCTCCTCCTGGCTCACATACGGCTCCCATGTCGACCACGCATCCACCGAGCCTTGCGTATAGGCGACCTTGGCGTCCGATGGCGGAAGGAACACGAGCTGGATATCGTTGGTGGTCCAGCTGCGCGACTCCAGCGCGGCGAGCACAAGCTGATGGCCGATCGAGCCGCGGCCGGTCGCGATGGTCTTGCCCTTGAGATCGTCGAAGCTCCTGATGCGCGAGGTCTCCGGCACCAAGATTGCGAGCCCCTCTTGGGTCTGCCGGATCGCCGCGATGGCCTTGACCGGCACGCCCGAAGCCGCCGCGAAGGTGAACGGCGCGTCGCCGACCAGCCCGGTCTCGATCGCACCGGCGCTGAGCGCCTCCAGGAGCGGCGCCGCCGCGACGAACTCCTTCCACTCGATCGTGTAAGGCACGTCCTTAAGCACGCCCGCCGCCTCCATCACGGCGCGCGAATTGCCCTTCTGGTCGCCGACACGCAAGCTGACTTGCGCGAGCGCCGATGCGGTGAATGCGAGCAAGATGCCTGCAACAGCGAGAACACGCTTCATTCCGCCGCCACTCCCTTGGCGCGCTGCCGGGCGGCGATCAATTGCCGCGTCGCGGGGATCAGCTCGCGGCCATATTCGATGGCATCGATCAGCGGATCGAAGCCGCGGATCAGGAAGTGGCTGATGCCGAGGTCGTAATAATCGCCGAACACCTCGGCGACCTGCTCCGGCGTGCCGACCAGGGCCGTGGTGTTGCTGTTGGCGCCGGTGAGCTTGGCAATCTCGGTCCACAGCCGCTTGTCAACGCGCTTGCCCTGTTCGGCGATCGCGAGCAGGCGCTTCGCGCCATCGGTGGCATGGCCGTCGGCCGGCTTGCGATAGCCGGTCTGGTCCTGCAATGCGGTGGCGCGCTCGAGAACGGCCTGCGCCTTGGCCCAGGCCTTCTCCTCGGTCTCGGCGAGGATCGGCCGCACCGACAGCGAGAAGCGCGGCGCCGGCCGGCCGTGCCTGGCGGCTGCGGCGCTGACGCGGGCGACCTGCTCGCGCACCTGGGCGTAGGACTCGCCCCACAGCGCATAGGTGTCGGCATGGCGGCCGGCGACGTCGATCGCGGCATCCGAGGCGCCGCCGAAATAGATCCGGATGCCCTCCTTGCGATACGGCTTGAGCTGCGCAAACGCGTTCTCGACCTGGTAGTACTTGCCGGCATAGCTGAACGGCTTCTCGCTGGTCCATTGCGACCGGACGATGTCGAGGAACTCGCTGGTCCTGGCGTAGCGCTCGCTCTTGTCGTCCAGCGTATTGCCGTCCTGGCGCAGCTCGGCGGCGTTGCCGCCGGTGATCACGTGCAACGCGACGCGGCCCCTGGAGAATTGATCGAGCACCGCAAACTGCCGCGCTAGCAAGGTCGGCGCAGTGAAGCCCGGCCGCTGCGCGATCAGCACGTTGAGCCGGGAGGTCACGCCCAGCACATGCTGCGCGACCTGCAGACTGTCCGGCGAGGTCGAGTGGAACGCCAGCAGCGCGCGGTCGAAGCCGGCATTCTCATGCGCTTTCGCGACCGTCTCGATGTGCACGGGATCGAGCACCGGGCCCTGCCGCACGATCGTCTCGGACGAGTTGTTGTTGGAAATGAAGCCGATGAATTCGATGTCGGACATGGGTCCTCTCTCCTGAAATCTCAAAGTCCAAGCGCCAGACGGCCGGCAGCAATTCGCGTCGCGTCGTCCTGCGGGGTATGCACGCGCCCGCACAGCACATCGCGATAGTGCCGCTCGAGCGGATTGGCGCGGCTGAGCCCGTGGTTGCTCGACAGCGACAGCGCATCCTCGACCGCGGCGACCGCGTTGTTGGTCACGGTGAGCTTGATCACGTTGCCTTCCACGGGGCTGATCACGCGGCCCTCGTCGAAATCGCGCGCGACGCTATGGATCAGCCGCGCATTCACCTGCAGCCGCGCCTCGATCGCGCCGAGCACCTCCTGTGCCCGCGCCAAGGTCGCCAGCGGCGCGCCGAGGCTCGACGGGGTCCGTGTCTTGAGAAAATCGACGATCCAGTTGCGGGCGGCGCGGGCGACGCCGTCATAGATCGCGCCGACAAAGGCCGCATGCACCAGCGCCTGGGTCGGGTTCTGCACGCGCCAGTCCTCCGGCTTGCGCAGCTCGATCTCGTGGTCGAGCGGAACAACGACGTCGTCGAACACGACATCATGGCTGCCGCTGGCGCGCAGGCCGAGATGGTCCCAGGTCTCCACGATGCTGATGCCGGGCAGTCCCGCCTGCACGAGGAACAGGCCGAGCCGCGGCTCGGCCTCATCCGTCTTGGCCCACACCGAGTACCAGGACAGGATCGGCGCGCCGGTCGAATAGATCTTGTGCCCACTCAGCCGCCAGCCGGTCTCAGTCCGACGCGCAATCGTCTCGGGCAGGCCGCCACGCGACGGCGAGCCCAGCGCCGGCTCGACGCGGAACGTGTTGATCAGGGCGCCGCGCTCGACCGAGTCGCGCGCCAGCTTGCGCGCGAGCCGCGGCGGATATTCCTGATGCCGCGCCATGACGAAATGCTGGATGTAGTGCATGGCCAGCACCAGCGCGGTTGACGGATCGGCTTCGGCGATGATCCCGAGCACACGCGCCGTGAGACCTGCGCCGGCCCCGTGTCCGCCGAGTGCAATCGGCACCGTCAGCGACAGCAGGCCCGCCTCGAACAGGTCCTGGAAGTTCTGGAACGGGAAGCTGCGATCCCGATCATGCAGCGGCGCGCGTTCGGCGAACGCCGGCACCAGCCGGAGCGCACGTGCGATCACCTCGTCCTCGTTTGCCGGCGCGGTCTGGCGCGACAGGATGCTTTCCACAGCGGCTACCATGTCGCCTCCAATCCGAGGAGACCGAGGATCTGACGGCGCAGATCGGCAAGATGCGGATCGCCGCGATGCCGCGGATAGGGCCTGTCCACGACGATGTCGGCCTTGATGCGCGCCGGCCGGTCGCTGAGAACGACGACGCGGTTGGCGAGCACCAGCGCCTCCTCGACATCGTGGGTGACCAGCAGCGTCGTGAATCCCTTGCGCTGCCACAGCGTCACGAGCTCCGCCTGCATCGCGATGCGCGTCAGCGAATCGAGTTTGCCGAGCGGCTCGTCCAGCACCAGCACCTTGGGATCGTTGACGAGCGCGCGCGCCAGCGCGACGCGCTGCGCCATGCCGCCGGACAGCTGGTGCGGATAGGCATTGCGGAAATCGGCCAGGCCGACGAGATCGAGCGCGGCGTCGACGCGATGCCGCTGCTTCTTCAGGATGCCCTGCGCCTCCAGGCCGAGCGCGACATTGTCCCAGACGGTGCGCCAGGGAAACAAGGTCGGATCCTGGAACACGACGACGCGCGAGGGATGCGGGCCCTTGATGCTGACATCGTCCTCGCGTAGCGCGCCGCTGCGCGGCTTGTCGAGGCCCGCAATCAGGCGCAGCAAGGTCGACTTGCCGCAACCGGATGGTCCAAGCAGCGCCACGAACTCGCCGGGCTCGACGACCAGGCTGACGTCGTCGAGCACCTTCAGCTCGGCGCCGTCGATATCGAAGGCATGATCGACATGCGCAATGTCGATCGCAGCACCGGGGAATTGCGCCCGTGTCACCTCAGCGACGGCTACCATTTGACGACCCCCTTCTGCCAGACCAGCACACGGTCGCGGGTCTTGAACAGCAGCGTGATCGCGCCCGAGCACAGCAGCGACATCACCAGCAGCGCGGCATACATGTTGGCATAGGCGGCCCAGCCTTGCGCCCATTGCAGATACCAGCCGAGCCCAGCCTTCACGCCGATCATCTCGGCAACGACCAGCACAGCGAAGGAAGCGCCGAGCCCCATGAACAGGCCGACGAACACATGAGGCAGCGCCGCGGGAATTGCGACCTTCAGCACCAGGAACCAGGGCTTGGCGCCGAGCGTGCGCGCGACGTCATAATAAGCTGTCGGCACGCTGGCGACGCCGGACCAAGTCAGCACCGTCACGGGAAAGCCGGTCGCGAGCGCAATCAGGAACGTCGATGCGCTCCAGCTGGTCGGGAAGGTGAAGAACGCGATCGGCAGCCACGCCGTGGCCGGCAACGGACCGATGAAGCGCAACACCGGATGCACCCAGTAGCCGATCCTGGTCGACCAGCCGATCGAGACACCGGTCACGAAGCCGATCGCAGCGCCGATGACATAGCCGCCGAGCTGCAGCTTGACCGACGCCCATGCGCTGTCGAGCAGCTTCGGCAGATCGTCGGTGTAGACCTCGATGATGGCTTGCGGCGGGGGAAAGAATGGCAGCGGCAGCCAGGCGAATTTGGCTGTCGCGAGTTCCCACGCCGACAAGAAGACGCCGACTGCGATCAGCCAGGGGCTGCGCTTGCGCAAGGCCGCGCCGGCGCGGCCGAGCCGTGACGCGGTCAGACCGGCGACCAGCACCAGCGCTGCGATCACGAAGGCCGCGACGGCGAGATCCGTCGTGCGTGACCAATCGCCGACATCTTCCCGCACCAGGCAGGACGCGCCAAACAGCGCCCACGCCAATGCTGCAGCAATGCCCGGCGCGAGTTCACGCAGTCTGTCAGCCAGACCGGTGCCGCGTTCGAGTCCGCCGGCGGTGGTGGTGTCAGACAGAGAAAATGTCGACATAGATTCGCTCGGCAAATTTGTTGGTGTCGGTGCTCGGCTTGAACACGGAGACGACCTTGAGGTCGTCGGCATAGGCCTTCAGCTCCTGCTTCAGCGCCGGACCATGCGGATGGTGATGATGGGTGTGGTAGCGCGCCATGCCTTCGAGATCGGCCAGCGTCGCCTGCTTCGGCGCGTACGGCTGGAACGACTTCGCCGCCTCGCTCGGATTCTGTGCCGTGAACATCGCGGCATCGAGCAGCGCCTGGGTGATGGCGCGCCCCACGGCCGGCTCGTCGCGCACCAGGCTGCCGCGCAGCCCGAGGATGCAGCAGACCCGGTTCTGATACTCGCCGTCGAGATTGGAGGCCACTTCCTTGTAGGCGGGGTCCTTGAGCCAGAGATAAGCGAGCGGATCGGAGGCCAGGAACGCCTGCGTCTCGCCCTTGTCGGCCGCGACGTTGACGACGGCCCCCGGATAGACCCGCCAGTCGACGTCCTTCACCGGATCGATGCCAAGCCGCGCCAGCTGGATCGAGAAGAAGTTCTTGTCGGGGCCACCGAGATCGCCGACCGCGACCGCCTTGCCCTTAAGGTCTGCGAGCTTGGTGATCCCGGAGTCGGCGCGCACCAGCACGCGCATGCAGCCACCATGCGTGCCGGCGGCGATCTTGACATCAAAACCCTGCTCCAGCGGCTTCAGCCAGCGCAGCGCCATGCCGAGGCCGGCGTCGCTCTTGCCGGTCGCGATGGCCTCCAGCAACTGGTCGGTCGAGCCCGAGTAGTTGATCAGCTCGACGTCGAGATTGTGCTTTTTGAAGAAGCCCTGATCGATCGCCACCGGGACCGGCGTCAGGCAGACCGCACCGGCATTCCAGGACAGTTTCAGCTTGCGCGGCGCCCCCGTGAGGGCTGGTCCATCCGTCGCGGTCCTGCAGATCGGAAACTGCGAGAGATCGATCTGCGGTGTCGCGCGCAGCGACAATGCCTGCGCCCCATACCCGCCAAGCGGCGCCGCAATCGCTGCCGCAGCGCCGGCCTGCAACAGCCTCCGCCGGTCGAGCATCGTGGGTGTCCTACGCTCTTCGTTCATCACTATCTCCCCCGGGAAATGCTCCGCGGCGGGCGCAGACGCATGGCGTCCGCGCACCCGTCCTGCGGCGTGCGTCAATCAATCATCAGACAAGATGGCGGTCTTCACCGCATGAATTCATGCACAAATGATGCGGGCGAGCGGACCAGCCGTCAATGAAATGGATTTTCGAATGCACCGCCGCACCAAGTGATTATCTCCCCGCACTGCAACCCAGGCGATGAAATCCGTTTCTTTCGTAGTTGTCCCGATCATGCGCGACGGTCGCAAGACGGACTGCGGATTCGTCCGGCTGCGAATAACGGTGCGACAACGTCCTATGGACTGATGCGTTAACGACACGATCGTTGCCGGGCACGGCTGCAAATCAGTCGGCCATTTCATTGACGCTCTGCCGGACCGTCTTACAGTTCAGCTTTCAGCAACGACACTCAGGATACGACGGAATGACGGCGGCTTCGAAGAGACACGGTTCAATCGATCGGCGAGGGCTGGTGGCCGCCACGCTCGGCACAGCGCTGCTGCTCGCCGGAACGGCATTCGCTGCGGCAGGCGACTCGATCGTGCTGCGTGTCGGCGACCAGAAAGGCGGCAACCGCTCGCTGCTCGAGATTTCCGGTCTCGCGCGCGACCTCCCCAACAAGATCGAGTGGGCCGAGTTCCCCGCAGCCGCGCCCATCCTCGAAGCCATCAATGCCGGCTCGCTCGACGTCGGCTACACTGGCGACCTGTCGTTCCTGACGGTCTATGCCGGCGGCGCGCCGATCAAGGCCATCGGCGGCACGCGCTCCGATGCGAAGACGCAGGCGATCCTGGTGCGCAAGGATTCGCCGATCAAATCCGCGGTCGATCTGAAGGGCAAGAGACTGGCCGGCACGCGCGGCGGCTGGGGACAGTTCCTGATCGATGCGACGCTGGAGAAGGCCGGCTACAAGCTCGACGAGGCCACCTTCGCCCCGCTCGGTCCGGTCGATGCGAAGGTCGCGCTACTGGCTGGCTCCGTCGATGCCTGGGCGGTGTGGGAGCCGTACATCTCCTACGCGACGCTGAAGGACGGTGCGCGGGTGGTCTCGCATGGCGAGGGCCTGACGCCGACCATCACCTTCATCGTCGCCTCGGACACCGCCATCGCCACCAAGCGCGCCGCGCTCCAGGATTTCGTCAACCGGCTGAACCAGGCGCGCCTGTGGTCCCTCGACCATGTCGCCGACTATGCGAGAAGCACGGCCGAGCTGACGAAACTGCCGGAGGACGTCCTGCTGGCGGCCTATCAGGCGCAGCGCACCACCCCGATCGTCATCGATGACGTCGTCGTGACGGAGGTGCAGGCAGCCTCGGACCGCGCCACGCGCTACGGCATCCTGAGCAGGACGCTCGACGTCAGCAAAGCCGTCGATCGCAGCTTCACGGTGCCGGCCGGATCGAACTGAGCTCGCGCAACCAGGCCGAACGAGGCAAGCCCCGTTCGGCCGTTCGTGAACGCCAGACCCTACCAGCTGGGCAGCACAGCACCCTTGAACTTGCTCAGGACGAACTCCTTGACTTCCGGCGTCCTGTAGCTGTCGACAAGCGTCTTCACCCAGGGCTTGTCCTTGTCGGCGGCCCGCACTGCGATCAGGTTGACGTAGGGCCCCTTGGGGTCCTCGCGCAGGATCGGATCCTTCACCGGATCGAGACCCGCCTGGGTCGCGTAGTTGGTGTTGATCGCGGCAGCATCGACGTCGTCCAGCGCCCGCGGCGCCTGCGCCGCATCGACCTCGACGAATTTCAGCTTCTTGGGATTCTCGGTGATGTCGAGCACGGTCGGCTTGAAGCCGACACCGTCCTTCAGCTTGATCACGCCCTTGTCGCGCAACAGCAGCAGCACCCGGCCACCATTGGTCGGATCGTTCGGAATCGAGACCTTGCCGCCATCAGGAATGTCGGCCCAGCTCTTGTGCCTCTTCGAGTAGACTCCGATCGGGAAATTGACGGTCAGGGCGACCGCCTCGATCCTGTAACCGCGATCGGCCTTCTGGTTGTCCAGATACGGCTGGTTCTGAAACGAGTTGGCCTGGATCTCGCCGGCGTCGAGCGCGGCATTCGGCACCACATAGTCCGAGAACTCGACGAGCTGGATCTCCAGCCCCTTGGCCGCGGCAATCGGCTTCACCGCCTCGAGGATCTGCGCATGAGGCCCCGGAGTGACACCGATCTTGATCGTGTCCGCCATGGCCGCGCTCGACCAGGCAAGCGCCGCCGAAACCAGCAGCAAAGAACGTCGCAACATCTGAAATCTCCCAATGATCGATTCTGTCTCCGCGTCGATCAGCCGACGCGGCCGGCCGCCTGACGGTGGGACCTCTCAACGCCGCGCTCGGCCTGGCGCTGCCGTATCCGCGGGATGATCTCTTCGGCGAACCGCGTCATCTCGGCCTCGAAGGGCTGAAATTGCAGCATGAACAGTTCGATGCCGGCGGCATGAAAGTCGATGATGCGATCGGCCACCTCGTCATAGCTGCCGACAAGCCCGGCGGCCGTGCCGCCATTGCTGCCCACCCGCGCGCTCTTCTGCATGGTCTGCATCATGACGACCTTGGGGTCGGTGTTCTGCTTCTGGATCGCCTTCATCGGCGCGTCCTTCTCCGCAAGCCGCAGCAGTCGTTCATGCGCCGCATCGGCCTCCGCCGCGGTCGACCGCGCGATCACGAACGCCGACAAGCCGAAGCGAAGCGGCACGGCCGCGCCTCTCGGCCGGGAGGCGACATTGTTGATCAGCGCGGCGACATCGGCGAGCGGCTGGCCGTTGATGAACCAGACATCGCCATGATCGGCCACCAGCGCCCGCGCCGGCTCCGATTCGCCGCCGACATAGATGCGCGGCCGCGCACGATAGAGATCCTTCGGCCGCAGCGCGTAGTCCTGCACATCGAAATATTTGCCTTTGTAAGTCAGGCGCTCGCCCTGCAGCAGCCGCGACACCACGGTGATCCATTCCCGGCCATAGGCATAGCGCTCATCGTGCTCGGCAAAGCCGATCCCGGCGCGCGCCAGCTCCGGCCTGTTCCAGGCATTGACGAGGTTGATCGCGAACCGACCTCTGCTGATGTTTTCGATGCCGAGCGCCATCTTGGCGAGCACCACGGGATGGAAGAGGTATGGCTTGATGGCAGTGATGATTTCGATGCGGCTGGTGAGCGCGGCGAGCGCCGCGGCCGCGCTCCAGGCCTCCAGCTGATCGAGATCCTCCTGATGCGGATTGATCGTGTGCTGGGCCACCAGCGTGGCATCGTAGCCGAGCTCCTCCGCCTTCAACACGAGAGCGCGATTGCGCTCCCACGACGCATCATAGGGCTCCTCCGGATCCTGATGGGCCGCGCGCGGGCCATGCACCGACGCCCAGATGCCGAAACGAAGCGGATGAACCATGATCGAACCTCGCGAACGCGTCCGGATCGTCCCCGCGGCGCGGCACGATCTCCGGCTCTCCTACTAACAAATTCAGAAAAGAAGTTCTTGCCGCTTTTGGCTCACGGCGGAAACCGAAAACCTCCAACCGCGACGACAATTGGAATACCGCTCTATTCCGGTCCGCGATGTTTCGTGGGAAAGTTTGGCGGCATCAAGCGGCGGCGCCGGCCTGGCTTGAAGAGCCCGGTGCGTCAAAGCCCACGCGTGCCGACGCACATGACGCGGACGCACCTGACATCGCGAGGACTGCACGACCTTGAGCAATATCGACCAGACCGCAGGACCGATCGAACTGGCCCAGGCGACCACCGACGGGCATCTCAACGGAGCGGATCGGCGTCATGCGATCGGCCCGGCGACGCTGCAGGCCTTGTCATGGCTGGCGCCGGCGCTTCTGGTCGTGATCTGGGAAGCGCTGGCCCAAGGCGGCTACCTGTCGCCGCAGGTGCTGCCGGCTCCGAGCAAGATCCTGCGCACGGCCTACAAGCTGACGACGCAGGGGACCTTGCTCAATGATCTCGGCGTCAGCCTGTTGCGGGCGACTGCAGGCTTTGCGATCGGCGGCGCCATCGGCTTCGTCCTCGGCCTGCTCGTAGGTTTCTCCCGCCTCGCAGAAGCCCTCATCGATCGCAGCATTCAGATGATCCGCGCGATCCCCTTCCTGGCCGTGCTGCCGCTGGTGATCGTGTGGCTTGGCGTCGGCGAGGCCGAGAAGGTCTTCCTCGTTGCGCTCGGCGTCACCTTTCCGATCTACATCAACACGACACTCGGCATCCGGCAGGTCGATCCGAAGCTGATCGAGCTCGCGCGCGTACAGGGCCTGTCGCCGCTCGCATTGATCCGGCGCATCATTCTGCCCGGCGCCCTGCCCTCGATTCTCACAGGTGTGCGCTATGCGCTGGCGACCGCCTGGCTCGCGCTGGTCGTCGCCGAGACCATCGGCGCGCAATCGGGCCTCGGCTTCCTCGCGATGGACGCCCGCGAATTCCTGCGCACGGACGTGATCGTGCTGACGATCGTCATCTACGCGCTGATCGGCGTGCTCGCTGACCTGATCGCGCGTTGGCTGGAGCGACGGCTGCTCGCCTGGCATCCGAACTACGGAGCCGGGCGATGAGCGTCCATGAGGCTGCAGCGGCGCAGCGTCCGGCCGATCCAGCCGTGATCGTCAACGGCCTCCGCCGCGCCTATGGCGACCGGACCGTGATCCAGGGTCTCGACCTTCGTATCGAACGCGGCGAGTTCGTGGCGCTGCTGGGCGAGAGCGGATGCGGCAAGACAACACTGCTGCGCGCGCTCGCCGGTCTCGACCCGATCCAGGGCGGCCGGATCATCGTCCCCAAACGACCGGCGGTGGTGTTCCAGGAGCACCGCCTGCTGCCCTGGGACAGTCTATGGCGCAACGTTGCGCTCGGTCTCGACGGTCCGGACGCACGTGCGCGCGCAGCCGCCGCGCTGGCGGAGGTCGGATTGGGCGACCGGCTCGACGACTGGCCGCGCAACCTGTCCGGCGGCCAGGCGCAGCGCGTCGCCCTTGCTCGCGCGCTGGTGCAGCAGCCGCAGCTGTTGCTGCTCGACGAACCTTTCGCCGCGCTCGATGCGCTGACTCGCATTCGCATGCACGCGCTGGTGCGCGAGCTCGTCGCCACGCACCGGCCCGGTGTCCTGCTCGTCACGCATGACGTCGACGAGGCGATTGCGCTCGCCGACCGCATCCTGGTGATGCGGGGCGGGCGGATCGCCTTCGCGCACCGCGCTCATCGCGATGGCCTGGTCGCACGCGGCGACCTGCTGGCCGAACTCGGTGTGCTCGCCGCACACGCTCCCGCCTGATTGTTGGAAGGATCGACCATGTCTTCGGATGACTTCTCCCGCCGCCAGTTCCTCGGCACCGCCGCCTTCGGGATCGGCGCGCTCGCCGGACTGACCTTGACCGACGACGCCTGGGCGGCGCCAGGGCGCGTCACCGACACGGTGCGCCTCACATGGGGATTGTCGGGTCTCAACCTGATTGCCAAGGAGCGCGGCGCGTTCGAGAAGCTGCTCGCCCAGGACGGCATCAAGGTCGAATGGCTCGGGCCGTTCCCGAACCACGCGCCGACCTTGCAGGCCGTGACCGGCGGAACCGCCGATTTCTCGTTCGGCGGCTCCACGACTCCGGCGCTGGCGGCGATCATCGCCGGCTCCCCGCTGGTGTTCACGCAATTCGTCGTCTACGAGCCGCGCACCACGGCGATCATCGCGCGCGACGATTCCGGCATCAACAAGGTCGAGGACCTGGTCGGCAAATCGGTCGCCGTCAATCGCTCGGGCCTCGGCGAATTCCTGCTCGTCGCCGCGCTCGAGAAGCACAAGGTCGATCGCTCCAAGGTCAAGTTCGTCTATCTCAATCCGCCGGACGCGGCGCCGGCGCTCGCCTCCGGCAAGGTCGACGCCTGGTCGATGTGGAGTCCCGGCGTCGATATCGCCCGGCTCGACTACAAGGCGCACGACATCTTCCTGGAAGGCCGCGACCTCGAATTCCAGATCGACTACACCTCGTATCTGACGACCCGTAAGTTCGCTGCCGAAAATCCGGCGCTGGTCCGCGCGGTCAACGACGCCTTCCGCGCCGAAGGCAAATGGATCTCGGAAAACAGCAAGGAGGCGGAATACATCGCGCAGAAGGCGGGCAAATACAGCGACCAGGTGCGCGATCAGTTCATCGCGATGAACCGGCAGTACCGCTATTTCTCCGTCAACGACAAGCAGTTCGTCGCCGATCTGCAGAAGGCGGCGGACTGGCTGGCCGAGCGCAAGGTGCTGCCCGAGCCGGTCAAGGTCGCCGACCATCTCGCCCGGATCGAGGATCCGGCGCCGCAGCGCTGAAGCCGATCCGCTCCTCCTGGCATCATCGAGACCATCATGAACAAGCCGCTTTCGACCAAGACGCTCAGCGCCGAGACCCCGCTTCCTCCTGCACCAGGCGCGCTCGATGCGTTGCTGGCCGCGATCGCCGACGGCGAGCCGGAACGCGAGCGCGAGCGCATCCTGCCGCACCAGCAGATTGCGCTGATCAAGCAGGCGCGGCTCGGCGCACTGCGGCTGCCCGTCGCCGCGGGCGGCGGAGGCAGCTCGATCCGCGATCTGTTCGCGATCGTGATCCGGCTCGCCGAAGCGGATGCCAATGTGGCGCACATCCTGCGCAACCACTTCAGTGTGGTCGAGCGGCTGGTGCGCAATCCACGCGATGATCAGGCGCGCGAATGGCAGAAAGCGGTCGCCGGCGGCGCGATCATCGGGCTTGCCACGACCGAACTGGACAGCCCACAGGTCGGTAACATCACGCCAAACACGACCTTCACGCCGGATGGCGACGATTACCTCCTCAACGGCACGAAATACTACAGCACCGGGACGCTTTATTCCGATCTCGTGCTGGTGCGCGCTGCCGATCCGGATGGTCGTCCGGGCGCCACCATCATCCCCCTCGATCGCGACGGCATCGAGCTGATCGACGATTGGGACGGCATGGGGCAGCGCCTGACGGCGACCGGCACCACCCACTTCCGCAATGTCAGAGTCAAGCGGCAGGAGATCGTGTTCGACGCTCCGGACATCGGCTACGGCGTGCCCTACTCCAACACGTTCGCGCAGCTGTTCCTGACGGCGGCCGTCGCCGGCATCAGCCGCGCCGCTTTGCGCGACGCCATCGCACTGGTCCGCTCGCGCAAGCGCACATTCTATTATGCTCCGCACGAGAAGCCGACCGACGACCCGCTGCTGCAGCAGACGATCGGCCAGATCGCGAGCGCCGCGCATGCCGCCGAGACGGTCGTCCTGGTCGCGGCCGAAGCGCTCGACGCGGCGACGGACGCATTCGATGCCGGGCGAGCCGATGCCGAGGAGTTCGCGCACCGCGCCGCCTTGCTCTCGGCACAGGCCAAGATCGTCGCCGACGATGCCGCCATCCGCAATGGCGGCCTGATCTTCGATGTCGGCGGCGCCTCGTCGACCAAGAAGGCCACCAATTTCGATCGGCATTGGCGCAACGCGCGGACGCTGTCATCGCACAATCCGGTCACCTACAAGGAACGGGCGATCGGACAATTCCTGATCAACGGCACACCGCTTCCGGCCAAGGGCTTCTTCTGACCGACGGCGCTGCCGCGACGAGGGACACGACCCAAACGGCTCGTGCCCGAAGGAGGCGACGGATGAGCAAGCGTGACCTTCATCTCGTATCTGAGACCGCGTTCGATCCCCAGCACTTCCACTCGGCCCTGCGCCGTGTCGCAGCCGGCGTCAGCGTTGTGACCGCGGGCCGCGGCGAGGAGATCACCGGGGTGACCATCGCCTCTCTCATCTCGCTGTCATCAGAGCCGCCGCGGCTCATGATCAGTCTCGGCAATCGATCGTCAGCGTACCCGCTGATCGCGCGCGACGGCTGGTTCGGCATCAACATCCTCAGCTCGGATCAGCTCGCGCTCGCTGATCGCTTCAGCACGCCGCATCTGTCGGGACAGCAGAAGTTCGAGGGCATCGACTGGTCGCGCGGTCCGGCCGGCGTCCCGCTGCTGCAGCACGCCCAAGCTGCGATCGCGTGCGAGGTGGACGAGATCATCGAGCGCTACGCGCATGCGATCATCGTCGGCCGGCCCGACAGCGTCGAGCTTGCGCCCAAATTGTCGAGCCTGCTGTATTGGAACGACCAGTATGTCGAGGTCGACCGCAACGCGGATCTCGACCTGCTCGCCGAGGTCAGCGTGCCCTTGACCCATGTCCGGTGATGACGCGCATGCTCACGGAGACAACGGCATGAGCTCTCGCCCCATTACGGGATCGGGTCTGGACAACGCCACCTCGGCAGGCGAACGCTGGGGCCTCGATCGGCTGGTTGCGGAGCTGCGCGTGTCGCGGGAGGAGACGCACAGCATCCGCAAGGACGGCGTCATCCACCGGCCGCCGTCGCGCGAAAAGCTGGCGCAGGTCGTCTCGGCGCTGACCGAGGCCCTGTTCCCGCGCCACTATGGCCAATATGATCTCGATGGCGAGAACATCGACTATTTCGTCGGCCATCGGCTCAGCGTCGCGCTCGACCTGCTGTCCGACCAGATCCACCGCGCAGCCTTGTTCGTCGGCGATGAGCTGATCCCGGGCTTCCGGCCGCCCGAGGCCGTGGAGTTGACCCGCCGCTTCGCGGCCGAGTTGCCGGCCCTGCGCGGTATCCTGATCAGCGACCTGCGCGCCGCCTTCGTCGGCGATCCCGCCGCCAAGAGCTTCCCGGAGATCCTGATCGGCTATCCCGGCATGACCGCGATCATCCATCATCGGCTCGCCCATCTTCTCTATGGCCTCGGCACCCGCCTCGTTTCGCGGCTGATCGCCGAGATCGCGCATGCCCGCACCGGCATCGACATTCATCCGGGCGCGCAGATCGGCTCCGGCTTCTTCATCGATCACGGCACCGGCGTGGTGATCGGCGAGACCGCCATCATCGGCGACCACGTCCGGATCTATCAGGCCGTCACGCTCGGCGCGCGCCATTTCCCGACCGAGGAGGACGGGACGCTGATCAAGGGCGACGCCCGCCATCCGATCGTCGAGGACGATGTCGTGATCTATGCCGGCGCCACGATCCTGGGCCGCATCACGATCGGACGGGGATCGACGATCGGCGGCAATGTCTGGCTCACGCATGACGTGCCCGCGAACAGCGTCGTCACCCAGGCCTCGCTGCGCAACAAGGTCGGCGGGCCTGCGCTGCAGAAGTCATGATCGAAACGCCGCTCCTTGGTTCCTGATGAGGACGAGGTGATCATGCTCGCGCCGTGGTCAACAATGCAAATCCATTTCATCGACAGCATCGGGACAGAGCCGCTAGATTTTCATCCAGCGTAGCCGGCGTTCGTCGTTGCGATGGCAGCCGCGTTTCAACGGATTGCACGATGTTTGACCCTCTCGCCGTGATCAGCCTGCAGCAGGATACGCCAGGGCCTTCCACTCCCGATGGCCAGCTCCGTGACATCCACGACCACGCAGGCAGGCTGCGCCTGGAGCACCATGAACGAGGTCTCGCCTCCCGCGCCGGCATCAGCCGGCTTGCCCGCCCTATCGTCCGTCGCCTGCGATGGGTTCACCACCTGAGCGATGCATTCGCCCGCGATCCGCATTAGCCAGCGTCAGTCAGTCGATCACCGCTCCACATCCGACATCAGCGAGCCAAGACAAGAGCGCCCCATGAGCCAGCGTCGCCAACTGAACCTCAACCTCTTCATCTATCCCGGCGGCCATCACGAGGCAGCGTGGCGCTACAAGGGCTCGGCAGCGAGCCGGGCGCTCGATATCAGCTATTACCAGCAGCTGGCGCGCACGGCCGAGCACTATACGTTCGACGCGATCTTCTTCGCCGACGGTCCGGCATTGGCCGATAATGTGCGCTATGCGCAGCGCTTCCGCTTCGAGCCGATCACCTGGCTCTCGGCCATCGCCGCAGCCACCAGCCGCATCGGCCTGATCGGGACGGCCTCGACCACCTATCACGAGCCCTACAATCTGGCGCGGCTATACGCCTCGCTCGATCATCTCAGCGGCGGCCGCGCCGGCTGGAACATCGTCACCACCAGCGCGCCGCAGGCGGCGCAGAATTTCGGCCTGCCCGAGCATCCTGATCATCACGAGCGTTACGAGCGCGCCAAGGAGTTCCTCGACGTCGTCACCGCGCTGTGGGACAGCTGGGAGGACGACGCCGTCGTCAATGATCCGGCGTCCGGCATCTTTGCCGATACCGACAAGGTCCATCCGCTCAACCACGTCGGCAAGCATTTTCGCGTGCGCGGGCCGCTCAACGTACCGCGCTCGCCGCAGGGCCGGCCGGTCTATGTCCAGGCCGGCTCGTCCGAGGACGGCCGCGCCTTTGCAGCGCGCTTTGCGGAGGCGATCTTCACCGCGCACCAGACGCTGGCCAGCGCCCAGGAGTTCTATGCCGATATCAAGCGCCAGGCGCGGGCGCTCGACCGCAATCCCGATCACGTCAAGATCCTGCCCGGCATCAGCCCGTTCATCGGCTCGACCCAGGCCGAGGCCGATCGGCTGCAGGAGGAGTTCAACGACCTGATCCAGCCGGAGTACTCGCTGGTACAGCTGCGCCAGATGTTGGGGCTCGATCTCTCGGGCTTCGATCTCGATGGTCCGTTCCCGCGCCATCTGATCGAAACCGACGGCGCGCGTGGCGTCGCCAGCCGTTTCAAGCTCGTGGTCGACATCGTCGACCGCGAGAAGCCGACGATCCGGCAGCTCATCCAGCGCCTCGCCGGCGCCCGCGGCCATTGGGTGATCGCCGGCCCGCCAGAGAAGATCGCCGACAACATCCAGACCTGGTTCGAGAACGGTGCCGCCGACGGCTTCAACGTGATGCCGCCCTGGCTGCCCGGCGGCTTCGATCTGTTTGCCGAGCACGTCGTGCCGATCCTGCGCAAGCGCGGCCTGTTCCGCGAGGAGTATTCCGGCAAGACCCTGCGCGAGCACTACGGCCTGGAGCGGCCGGCCAGCCTCTACAGCCATCAGGTCCAGGCGATCGCCTGAGATCCTCAACCCGGGCGGCGCGGATGCCTTGCATGGCGTCAGCGCCGCCTTTCATTTGTTCAAGATCTGGAAGTCCCATGCATTGTTTGACGAGATTGCGTTTCCTCGGCCTGCTGGCTGTCTCCGTCCTGTCGATCGCCGCCGGTGACAACGCGCAGGCGCAGTCGGCCGAGAAGAAGGACCTGAAAGTCGGCTTCGTCCCCGGCCCCTATATCGACGAGTTCAAGATCGGCGTCGCGCCCGAGCTTGCGAAGAAGGGCTATCAGATCCGCTATGTCGAGTTCTCGACCGGCCTCGAAGCCAACAACGCCGTGTTCAAGAGCGAGATCGATGCGAACGTCATGCAGCACACGGTGTTCCTGAACTCCTACAATGAGCGGCAGAAGACCGACCTGGTCGGCATCGTCCACGTGCCGACCCCACCGATGGGGATCTATTCCAAGAAGCACCCGCTGGGCACCAAGATCGGCGCTGGCGCCAAGGTCGCGGTGCCGAACGATCCTGTCAACCTGCAGCGGGCGTTGTGGATCCTGCGCGATCTCGGTCTGGTCGAGATCCGCGATTCCAAGCCGATCGACGTCACCGAGCTCGATGTCGTCAAGAACCCCGGTGGTATCAAGATCATCCCGCTCGAGGCCGCGCAGGCGCCGCGTGCGCTCGACGACGTCGACTTCGCCGCCATCCAAGGCAATTTCGCGATCTTCAGCGGCCTGAAGCTGACCAACGCCTTCGCGCTGGAAAAGATGACGGCGCCCTATATCAACGTCGTCGCCGTCAAGCGTGACAATGCCGAGACCGCATGGGCCAAGGACATCGTCGCCGCCTACAAGTCGCCGGGCTTCAAGGCCGCCATCCTCGCCGATCGCTTCTATGACGGCTTCACGCTGCCCGACTACATGAAGTGATCGGTGCCGGCGGCCCGTGATCATCATGGGCCGCCGCTGCTATCAGTATCTGCTGATCGCTACTTCAATCCGAAGCCGAGCGCGCGCAGCGCCTCGGTCAGCCTGTCGCGGCCGTTGAGCGCCTTCGCCGAGCCGAGCCGGTTCAGCACCGTTTCCCGCCAGCCGACCGGCGCCACGCCCTGGCTGGTCTGGAAGTCGCGCAGCGTCTCGTCATAGGCGGCGATGCCGTGGATCTCGTCCGTCGGCGCATAGCGCTCGCGATGCAGAACCATGCTCTGGCGCAGCCGTGGCTTGACGTCCTCGCCGGCCGCCTGATCGGCATAACCGACACAGAGGCCGAACACGGCGAGCACGTTCGGCGGCAGGCCGAGCTCCTCGGCCACCGCCTGCGGGCGGTTTCGGATCGCGCCGATATAGACCGAGCCAAGGCCGAGCGCCTCGAGCACCACCACGGCATTCTGGGCTGCGAGGGCCGCGTCGATGATCGCGACGAACAGCGTCTCCAGGAAATGGATGCCATCGTCGGGGCGTCCTTCGCGCTTGGCCAGACGCTCCGCCCGCGACAGATCGGCGAGCCAGACCAGGAACAGCGGCGCCTCGCGGATATGCTTCTGACCGCCGGCGAACTCCGACAGGCGCTGCTTGCGCCCCTGATCCTCCACCGCCACGACGCTCCAGGTCTGCAGATTCGAGGACGATGCGGCCGACTGGGCCGCGGCCACCAAGGTCTCGACGGTGTGCGGCGGCACCGGATCCGGCCGATAGCTGCGGATCGAGCGGTGCGCCAGCAGGTGACCGAGAATGTCGTCGGCACCGGAGGCGAGCTCTGGAATATGCGCGCCATATCGCTTGCGCAGCGCCGCCGAGATCTCGTCTTCGGCCGCCGTTGGCTTTCTCGTCTCGATGATCGTCATTCCCTCGTCCTCATGTCGGTCCGTACATCATTGTACCAGCCGATGCGCGAATGAGCTGGCGCGTCGATCCGCAGCAAAGCCCACCGGGCAGGCGACGACAATCCCCTGCAAGATCATACGTCCATTGTCGACGCGCCCCACTACTCCGCGGCCTGGGCCGCAGCGGCCGTCTCAATCACCGGTTTACGCAATCCTGCCTGCTCCATCAGGGGCAGCACGCGGCGGCCAAAGAAGTCGAGGTCCGGCTTGAAGTCGTAGAACGACAGCTGCAGGCCGTCGACGCCGGCTTTCTTGAGCTGCACGAACTGCTCGACCACCTGCTCCGGCGTGCCGATCACCTCGATATTGCCGCCGATCGCCCGGCGCTTCGGCGCGTCGACGCCGACGCGGCCGCGCCAGGCATGCGCGTCGCTGTCGAGCTTGTGGAAGTCGCCGACCGGATCGGCATGGGCCACGATCGCGTCATGATAGGCCCAGGTTTCTCGTTCGGTCTCGCGGCAGATCACCATCGGATTGAGCAGCGTGCGGACCTCGCGGCCGATGTCGCGCGCGGCCTGCTTGACCCTGGCGGTGTGCGCCGGCAGCGCCGGAAGGGCGCTCTCGAAACTGGAGCCCGCCGGGCTGGTGATGAAGACGATATCCGAATAGCGCGCGGCGAAGGCGATGCCGGCGTCGGAGCCGGTGGCGTTGACGAGCACCGGCCGGCCGAAGCGCGGCTTCGGCGTCACAAAGGCGTTGTTGAGCTTCCACGACGACTGGCCGGAGAACGAGTAGTTCTCGGTGTCGCTCCACAGCCGCTGCAGCACTTCAAGAAACTCGGCGGCGAGCTCGTAGCGGCGGTCATGATCGATCCGGCTCCAGCCGAACGCCTCATGCTCGGCGGCGCGGTGGCCGGTCACGACGTTGATACCCCAGCGGCCATTGGAGATATGGTCGAGCGTGGCGCCATATTTCGCAAGATGCAGCGGATGCCACGGGCCATACAGCACATGAATCGTCGAGATCAGGATGATGCGCCGGGTCAGGCTGGTCAGGGCCGAGGTGGTGATGAAGGAGTCGAGCGCCTCGCCGGTGAACACGCCGCCATAGCCGCCCTTCGGCAGCCATTGTGACAATGCGAACACCAGATCGAAGCCGAGGTTTTCCGCCGTCAGCACCAGATCGCGGTTATAGTCGAAATGCCACGACGTGGTGCGCGGCAGGGTCGAGGCGCTCCAGCCGCCCGCCTGGATCGGCAGGAAAAGGCCGAGCAGCAGCGGCTGCGTCAGTGCACGCGACAGCGGGCTCTCAGGCCAATCGGCGGGGCCGCGAAAACCGTCGAGATCGACCAGTGCCCCCGGGCGATGCGTGATAATCGTCATGCTGTCCTCTTGTCGTCTGCGCCGGCTGCGCCCGCAGCCGCTTCGCCGGCGCGACGAAACACGGTCTCCATCAGCCATTGCTCGTTCGGAAATTGACCGGCCCATTCATCCCAGCCGGAATGCTGGCGGTATTGGCCGAGACGGCCAGAGGCGAGCGCCGTCTCCTGCGTGATCGCCACGCGGCGGTCGCAATCGGGCGCGACGTAGATCGCGTCGGCACGGCAATAGAGCTCGCACATGAAGCAGGTCTGGCAATCTTCCACCCGGGCCAGTTGCGGCGGCCCGGATGGCGCCCGTTCCAGCACATTGGTCGGGCACACCTCGACGCAGGCGCCGCAATCGGTACAGCGATCGGCGACAATCAGCTCGATCATGACGCAGCTTCCAGCTCGCGCGCCGAGGATTGCGGCTCCCGCGCCGTATCAGCAGTGACCTCAATCCGATCGAAGCCGCGGCTCAACAGCCGCACCGCAAGCTGCGGATCGAGCCCTGGATGATCCACCCTGCGATGCAGGCCCCTGCTCTCGGTGCGGCGGCGTGCCGTGGCGACCGCCCAGCGCGCGCTCGCGACCAACGCCGCTGTTTCGCGTGACCGCAAGGTTTCGCCGGCTGCATGATCGACGATCTCGCGCCAGAGTCCGTCGAGCGCGCGCTGCGAGGCGGCCAGCGTCGCCTCCTGCCGAAACAGCGTCTTCTCGAACGGATGCATCTCGGCACGCACACCGGCCCTGATCGCCTCGAGATCGATGGCCCTGGTACGACCGTGCGGATGCAGGCCGGCACGTCCGAGCGGCCTCAACACAGCAGCGGGCGGTCCGATCTCGCGCGCCAGCCGCGCTGCAGCCTGCCCGGCCCGGATGCCTGAACTCAGTGCCCAGGCCGAATTGACATTGCCGCCGCCGGAGATCGCACCGGCGACCTTTTCGCGCGAGGCATTGTCGCCGGCCACGAACAGCCCTGGTACCGCGGTGCGGCCATCGACGGCGTCGACCTTGACGCCACCGAGGCCGCGGATCGTGCCGTCATTGTGCAGCGTGACCTCGAAGCGATCGCGATAAGGGTCGATGCCCCAGCGATCGAACACCAATGGCACGTTCGGCGAAATCGTATGCAGGCGCGCCTTGATGTCGTCGGGCAGACGGTGGAGCGAGCAAAACACCGGACCGGCGAGCAGCGCTTTCGCGAGCCCGACCGTCTGCTGAGGTCCGAACGGCAGATCGAGCTCGCGCCCGTCGCCGTCGTAGTAGGTCGCGAAGGAATACGCCATGCTGCGCGTCATGGTCGAATGAGCCGGCGCGATCGTGTAGGCCGCGGTGAACTCCATGCCGGAAAGCTCGGCACCGGCTTCCGCCGCAAGCAGATAGCCGTCACCGGTGTTGGTCCGCGATCCCAACAGATGCGACAGGAAGCTGGTGCCGCCAGCCGCGAGCACGGTCGCCCCCGCCGCGACCTGATACGGACGGCCGCCATCCTGCCGGCGCTGGCCACGGGCGCCACCAATCGAACCGTCACTGCGCGCCAGCAGTTCCAGCACCGGCGAATGGTCGAGAATGGTGACACCATGCTCGCAGGCGAAGGCGCGCAGCGCGCGCATATATTCGGGACCACGCACGGCGCGATGGTTCGCGCGGCCGTCGTCGTCGATGCCGAACGCATAGTGGCCCGACAGGGTCGGCAAAGAGCGCCAGGTCTCCCCGATGATGGCATGCATCCAGGCGGCTTCGCCGAGACCAAGTCCCGCGGCAACGCGCTGGCTGACAGCCTGCTCGCGCGCTCCCGGCGGAACCCACCAATGACCGGGCCCGGCTGCCGCCGTGACGCCGCTGGTGCCGCAATAGCCCTTGTCGACCAGGATCACGCGAGCGCCCGAGCGCGCGGCAGACACCGCGGCCCAGGCGCCGGCCATGCCGCCGCCGATGACGAGCACGTCGGCCGTGAGCGCCAATCGATCTGGCACGGAGACGGTCATCACACCACCGGATCGGTCTTTGGCCAGCCCGAGGTTCCTGTCCGTTGTGTCCCCGTGCGCAGCCCAACCATGTTTCCAGCTCCGAAGCCGTGCGCGAACGACGCAGGCCGGCGCATCGTCATTCAGCGCAGCGCCGCTGGCAATTTCAGAGTTGCGCGATTCTCGGCGCCTCCATTCTCGCGACAATCGTTGATCGAGAAAATTTCAGTTGAGCGGCTCAAGCATCCGAAACCGCTAATGGCACGAGCTCGCCTGCATAACAATTCTATCGCGCCACCGCCTGCTGCGGCACAGTTTCGACAACAATCTGGATTTTCCTGGAACAATGCCGACAGGAAAAGGGCGTCGGATAGAATATTCGTCTTTCCGAATCCGGCCGGCGGTTTGCGTGTTAGATTATGAATCCTACGCATGGTCGGCACGCGAGAGAAAAGGCATCTTTGCATGAGCCGTTTTTCGGAACGACACGTGATCATCGTCGGTGGCGGAGCATCCGGCGTTCTGCTGGCCTATCAGTTGCTGCAGCAGGCCCATTCCAACGTCCGCGTTACCCTGATCGAGAAGCGCCCGGAGGTCGGCCGCGGGCTCGCCTACCACACCGGAAATGCCGATCATCTGCTGAACGTGCGTGCCGCCAATATGAGCGCGCTGCCTGAGGATCCTGATCATTTCTGGCGCTGGCTGTCGTCTCATGAGCACGGACAGCAGCTCTGTCCCGACCCGTTCTGCTTTGTACCACGCCGCCTCTATGGCGATTACATTGCGAGCCTCATCGCACCGTTCCTGGCCGAGGACGATGGCGCGCGCCGTCTGACCATCATTCGCGGCGAATGTGTCGCTGTCAGCGAGGGTGCCAGCGGCGTCACCGTCAGCCTCGCCGACGGCACGCGTCAGCTCGGCGACGTCGCCGTGCTCGCGACCGGCCACGATGCCGCGGTTCCGCGCTCGGCCTGGCACGCTGATCCATGGATCTCCCCTTCCGTGCCGGGCTTCAGCCAGGATGCGACGGTGCTGATTCTCGGCACCGGCCTGACCATGGCGGACTACGTGCTGTCGCTGCTACGCGCCGGCCATCGCGGCCCGATCGTGGCGATGTCGCGCCGCGGGCTCATGGCCAAGGGCCATCGGCGCATCGCGCCCTGCAAGATCAGCGAGGACGAGATTCCGTTCGGCGCTCCCGGCAGCACGCTGCTGCGCTGGTTCCGCCAACGCATTGCCGCCCACGTCGCTGACGGAGGCGACTGGCGCGGCGTCATCGATGCGATCAGGCCGTTCAGCCACCGGCTGTGGCACGAATTGCCACAGTCATCGAAGCGCAGCTTTCTGGAGCATGCGCGGGCGTGGTGGGACGTCCACCGGCATCGGATGGCACCGGAGGTCGAGGCGCGTATCGCAACAGCGATCGCGGATGGGCAACTGCGCATTGCCGCAGCCAAGCTCGTCAAGATCGATGGCGGCTCCGTCGCTGGACGGGCGCATTATCGCCGCCGCGGCCGCAGCGAGATCGAGACCCTGGAGGTCGGCGCCGTGATCGACTGCACGGGCATCGTCAGGGATCCTCGCGCCACGGCCAATCCGGCGGTGCGCAGCCTGTTCGATCAAGGGCTCGCGCGCTGTGATCCGCTCCGGATCGGCATCGAGGTCACGGCCGATTGCGCCGTCGTCGGCGCCGATGGCACGCCCTCGCAACGCCTGTTCGCAATCGGCCCGCTGACCCGCGCCGCCTTCTGGGAGATCATCGCCATCCCAGACATCCGCAGTCAGTGCGCTGCGCTTGCCAATCGATTGGTGCAAGCGCAGCCGATCGAGGTGCCGCCGCGCGAGGCGCCGGCACTCGCCGCCGCTCCCGATCACCAGGTCGCGATATAGGTTCCCTTGAAGCGGGTCTCCAGGAATGCCTTGACCGGCTCGGACTGATAGGCCTCGATCAGCTGCTTGACCCAGGGCTTGTCCTTGTCATCCTCGCGGACCGCGAGGATGTTGACCCACGGCCCTTCGGCGTTCTCGCGCGCGATCGCGTCCTTGGCTGGATTGAGTCCCGCCTGGACCGCGTAATTGTTGTTGATCGAGACGAGATCGACGTCGGCGAGCGCGCGTGGCAGCTGTGCCGCATCGAGCTCGACGAATTTGAGCTTCTTCGGATTGTCGGTGATATCGGCAACGGTGGCTGCGACGTTGTTGGGGTCCTTCAGCTTGATCACGCCGTGCAATGCCAGGATCATCAGCCCGCGCGCGCCATTCGAGGGATCATTGGCAATCGCGACGCGGGCGCCCTCGGGCAGCTCGGCCAAGCTCTTGTACTTCTGCGAATACACGCCCTGCGGCGAGGCGATCGTGGTCGCGACCTTGACGATCTTCCAGCCGGTCTTGGCGATCTGGTTTTTCAGATAGGGCTCGTGCTGGAACGAGTTGGCTTCGAGGTCCTTCAGCGCCAAGGCCTGGTTAGGAATGACGTAGTCGGTAAATTCGACGACCTTGATGTCGAGCCCGCGCTCGGCGCCGACCTTCTTCACCACGTCGAGTATCTCAGCATGCGGCCCGGCGGTGACGCCGACACGAATGGTCTCGGCCCGTACGGGCGTGAGCAGCGACACGAGGGCAGCCAGGGCAACGACAGGAAGGCGCATTCAAGTCTCCAACGAAACAAACAAGTTCCGCCGCTCACTAGCGCCGCTGCCATTCGCGTTCAATTGCAGCCGCGAACAAAGCAACGAAGACGCTATGGATCCGCGCCGCCCGATCCGGATATTCTCCCACCAAGGGTTTTCATGACCGGTTTGTTCTCGTCCCCCGACCGAGATCATGGCCCGCGAGATCGCCCGCATGCCGTTGTGCGCATGCGGGCTGCGCAATTCGATCAGTTGAACAGGTCCGGCTCCTGCGCCGTGATCCAGTCCCACAACGGCTGGAAGCTGAAATAGCCGCCCTTATGAGTGCCGACCTGCCCCGCAGTATGTTTCGCAATGTCGTGCGGGATCGGTTTGGTCGGGCCTGCCGCCTCGGCCAGCAGCTGGGTGCGCGCAGCGTTGTCCATCGCGATGTACCACCACGCCGCGGCTTCGATGGTCGGGCCGACCGTGAGCAAGCCGTGGTTCTGCAGGATCGCAGCCTTCCTGCTGCCGAGCGCAGCTGCGATCTTCTTCCCCTCATCGGCGTTGAGCACGACGCCGGTGAACGGATCGAACAGCACGTGATCGTCGTAGAACGCGCAGGAATCCTGGGTCAAAGGGTCGAGCAGCCGGCCGAGCGCCGAGAACGCCTTTCCGTAGGTCGAATGCGTATGGGCAGCGGCAATCACCTGCGGATGGGCCGCATGAATCGCGGAATGGATGACGAAGCCGGCCTGGTTGATCGGCTTGTCGCCGATCAGGATGTTCCCGTCGTGATCGACGAGTTGCAGATCGGACACCTTGATCTGGCTGAAATGCGTCGACAACGGATTGATCCAGAACCGGTCGGGGAATTCCGGATCGCGCACGGTGACGTGTCCGGCCAGACCCTGATCGAAGCCGTAGCGGGCGAACAGGCGGAAGGTCGCCGCGAGCCGCTGCTTGCGATGCAGCCGCTCCTCCGCGAAGGTCGCTGCCGGCTGACGCTCGACGAGCGCAAATTTCCGGGGTCGTTCGACGAACTCATTCATGTCGTTTCACCTCTTGCACCGAGCCCCCGCGCCATGCCGCCGGACGAGCTCACTGCCGTCATGGTAGAACGAACCTTGCGAGACGATCTTTTCAAAGATCAGGGCTCGCCGGCAATACCGGCAAGCCCTCCTCCGCCAGGCTCGATCCAAACCATCTCTGCCGCGCCTGAACGGGCCGCACGACTCAGCGATGCCGCAGCCGCCGATTCAGCCGGCGCGCCAGATGATCGCCGACCGTCTGCACGGTTTGCACCAGCACGATCAGGACGACGACCACGGCCAGCATCATCTCCGGCATGAAGCGCTGATAGCCATAGCGAATGCCGAGATCGCCGAGGCCGCCGCCGCCCACCGCCCCCACCATCGCCGAATAGCCGAGCAGGCTGACGACCGCGAGGGTCAGAGCCAGGACAAGGCCGGGCAGTGCTTCCGGAATCAGCACCTTGAACACGATCTGCAGCGGCGTCGCGCCGAACGAGGATGCGGTCTCGATCAGACCGCCATCAACCTCGCGAATGGCCGCCTCGACCAGCCGCGCGATGAACGGCGTCGCGGCCACGGTCAACGGCACGATCGCCGCGCCCGATCCGATCGACGTACCGGCCACGAGACGCGTGAAGGGAATGATGGCGACGACGAGGATGATGAAAGGCGTCGAGCGCGTGGCATTCACGACGACGCCGAGGATCGCATTGACCGAGGGCGCTGCGAACAGCTCCCCCTTGCGACTGGTCGCCAGGAAGATGCCGAGCGGCAGCCCGAGCGAGGTCGCGACCAGCGCAGCGGTCGAGACCATGAACAGGCTTTCGCCAGTGGCCTGGATGATCAGATTGATGAGCTCAGGAGACATAGCCGAGGCGCTCCGCTGCGAACTGGTGCTGTGAGAGATAGGCCAGGGTCTGCCGGGCCGCCGCTTCGCCGCCGGGAACGCCCAGGATCAGCGAGCCGACAGGCTGGCCGCCGATCTCGTCGATCCGCGCCGCCAACAGCGCAACGTCGACCGACAGCTCGCGCGCCAGCCGCGCCACCAGGGTATCGCCGGCGTGGGAGCCGCGCACCTGAACGCGGATGACCGCCTGTCCGAGCGGCGCCGGCTGCTGCACGAGGCGGCTGGCCAGCGACACCGGCACGGCGTCGCCAAGCACTTCCGCAAGGAATGTCTGCGTGGTCGCATGTTTCGGATGGGTGAAGATGTCGGCGACATGGCCGCGCTCGACCACGCGGCCGTCATCGATCACCACGACTTCCTTCGCGAGCTGGCGGACGACCGACATCTCGTGGGTGATGAGGATGATGGTCACGCCGAGCTCGCGGTTGATGTTCGCGAGCAGATCAAGGATCGCCCGCGTGGTCTGCGGGTCCAGCGCCGACGTCGCTTCATCCGACAACAAGACGTTCGGCCGCGTCGCCAGCGCACGCGCGATGCCGATGCGCTGCTTCTGGCCGCCGGACAGCTCAGACGGGTAGCGGTCGTGCTTGTCGGCGATGTCGACGAGCTCCAGCAGTTCGGCGACGCGCGTCCGGATGTCCGCCTTCGACCAGCCGGCGACCTCCAGCGGCAGAGCGATGTTGTCGGCCGCCGTGCGCGAGGACAGCAGGTTGAAGTGCTGGAAGATCATGCCGATCGAGCGCTGCGCAAGCCGCAGCGGCTGACCGCGCAGCGCCGAGATGTCGCGGCCATCGACAATGACGCGGCCCGTGGTCGGCTTCTCCAGCCCGTTGATCAGCCTGACAAGACTCGACTTGCCGGCACCGGAGCGTCCGATCACGCCGGTGATCGCGCCGCGGGCGATCGCAAAATCGACATCTTTGAGCGCCTCGACGGCTGGCTTGTCGCGATAGGCGGGATAAGTCTTGGACAATCGCTCGAAGCGGACCATCGGCTCGGCGATGAGACCTTCGGGCAACGCGGGCTCCGCCGGCCGGATCGGCTCGGCAATGGATGGGTGAGCATTCATGGAGTGACCTTGGGCTGACCTTGGCTTGGCGTGTTGCAGCGCACGCGTTGGCGTCAACATCGCCTGCGATCCTGCTCAAGGCTATTTCAGAAAAAGCGCCCAATTTGGATGAAGCTTCTCGGGAGGATGACGGCGGTGAAATGTCATCCTCCTCGCCGCGTGTTCATTCTCGGTGGAACACGAGAGTCCGCACTTCGATGCTCTCGCGCGGCGGCGCGTCAGCCGGAGTCGTCGGGTCGACAAAAGCGGTGTGCGGCGCGAAGCGCGTGCGCCCGTCGGTTGCCGAATCATAGCATTTCAGCAGCAGCGCTTCGTCGGGCGTCATCTCCGGGAAATAGAACCAGCGATGCGACGGATTATAGGTAACCGAATAGGTCTCGCCGTTGCGATTGGGATAGATCAGGTCGGAGGCGACCAGATCATCGCGCGCGACAGTCGTGCCATCGCACATCGCCAGCGGCGTGTCGCGCAACGGGCCGATGATCGGCCGCCAAAGGTTGACGACCTGCACCCGGCCGCGTAGCAGCTCCTCCGCCTCGGTGCCGAGATGCTCGCGGACCCGATCTGCGCCTGATCGCTCGGTCTGATCCACATGCACACGCGTCGCCGGCTGGCGCGGTCCGCTGTTGCGGACATCGGGCGCGCCAGGAACGCGCTTGCGAATGGTGTGATCGAAGATCACGACCCGATCAGCGCGCAAGGTCGCACGAAGGAACGCCTCGACGGCCGGATAATAGACGTTGCGGATCTCCTTCTCATTGGTGAAGTCGCGCACGAAGGTCGGGTGACGGACCAGGGCGAAACCCTCACGGTCGAGGGAGAACGACTGCGCAATCGGACGACCATTGAACACGGCGACCTGGCGCGGCTCCGGCACGGCGGTCGATTTCGCCTCGCCCGGCGGCGGATCGAAGGCGTAGGTGCGCGGCTTGGCCGAGGTCGGCGCAAGATAATTGAGCTCGGCGAGAACGAGGGGCAACGATTCGATCTTTCTCTCGACCAGGCTCATGGCTGTCTCCAGGCAACTTCATGCTGATGCATGCATGTTGGTTCGTGCCGTCCGCGCCGGCAACCCGCCGGCAAAAATAGCAACGAACCTGCTACCGGCCACACGGCCGGTAGCATGACACGTCGCGCAGCGCGGCGCTGTCGACTGGTTTCTCCTCTGCGTCGGCGCGCTCTACTCCGCCGCCTCACTCAGGCCGAGTCGCGCCTGCGGGATTTCGCCGGTTACCACCGACACACGCTCACCCCACCGCTCTTCCGGATAGTAATCCCAGACGGCGTGGTGCTGGCTCGCCCAATTATCCCAGACCAGAAGCGAGTTGGGGCGCCACGGCACGCGCGTCTGCAGCGCCAGCTGGCCCTCGATATGACGGAACAGCAGCTGCAGCAGCGCGTCACTCTCCCGCCGGGTCAATTGCACGATGTGGGAGGTGAAGGACGCATTGACGTAGAGGAACTTGCGGCCCGTGCGCGGATGGCTCACCACCACCGGATGCTCGGATTGCGGGTAGGTCTTGCCGGGATCGGGCTTGGCGCCATAGCCCGCGGTCCACGCCAATGAGCCGTCATGAATGGCGGTCAGGCCCTCGAGCAGCTGCTTGATCGGATCCGACAGGAATTCATAAGCGAGATACATGTTGGCGAACGCCGTATCGCCGCCGAGCGACGGTGTCTTGGTCACACGCAGCAGCGAGACACGAATCGGGCTCGGATCGCAGGACACGTCCGGGTGCCAGCCGTCACCGGCGGTGAAGCGCGAATTCGCATCGGTCTTCCACGACAGGAATTCCGGATCGAACGGGCCATCATGGCGAAAGCGGGTGGCGGCCAGTTCGTGCCGGTGCAACGACTTGCCGAAGCGTCGCGCGAAGCGCTTGTGGTCGTCCTTCGAAAGATCCTGATCGCGGAACACGATCGCGAGATTCTCATCGAGCGCGCGCTGGATCTCCGTGAACTGCTCGTCCGGCAGATCCTTGGAGAGATCGACGCCGCCGATCTCCGCGCCGACAGTCGGACTGAGCTGTCGCACCTCGATCGTGCGGTAAGGCTCGCGCCTTGCGCTGTTCCAGGCCTGGATGGCCAGCTTGTCGTTGAAGTCCCGGTAGAAACTCATGACCTCTCGTCCTCGAAATGTGTGATGGGAAATCAGAAAGCCGCCCTGCGCACGCGGCCGCCGCGGACGGTCAGGAGCGCGCGGGCCGCGCGCTCGGCATCGCGCGCCGAGGCGAAATGCTGACCGTCGAGACTGTCGAAAGCGCGCTCGGACGAGAAAAAGCTGAAGCCGCGCTCGTCAGCGGTGACGATGCCTGCGGTGCGGTTATGGACCTCGATGATATAGGCTTTGGACATGATTGATCGTTCGCCGCCTGCCTGCGGCGCTCCTGTCTGATCTGCTGATGTATTGAAGGCGTTGCGTTCGGCTGCAGCGATCAGCAACAGGCCCCGGTCGCCGCAGAGAAGCAGCGTCCGGCAAGGCGCTTGCGCACCAGGCAACGGGCTGCGTTCGTGGTTCTCATCTCGGTGATCCAGGGTTGAGCGATGATGGCGATGAATATCCGCGCCGGAGGCCGTGCGGTCAATGAAATGGAACTTCAAAGATCGTGAACCGGCGCATCGTTTGTTTCAGGACCAGACACGCCGAAGCAAATTTCGCTCGCAATCCCCGCCAGCTCGGACTGCGACTAATTTGCACGGGGCGATGCCGCGCGTGCGCCGCAGAACCACGCCTGATCAGGGATCGGGAGAATCATTGCGCTCTTCGACAGGAACCCTTCCGTGCGGCGCCGGTTGCGGTCCTAGACGACGCGACGTCCCATCCCCGAGGGAGAGTCAACTCATGGCAGTCCAGATCGTGATGGATCGAACAGGCGACAGCCGCTACCTGTTCGATCCGGCAAGCCCGGCACAGGTCGCGGAGGCCGAGCGGCTGTTCCGGCATCTGACCGACCGCGGCTTCACCGCCACGGCCCGCGTCGCACCTGGACGATTGGAGATCATCCGTTCGTTCGACCCGGGCGTGGAAGAAAGCGTGTTCTTCCCGCGGCTCGTCGGCGGTTAGCAGCACCGATCATGTTCGCGGCCATTCGATCAAAGCAGCGCGCCTTGCTGCGCCGGCTCGCGGTGCAGAACCTGTTCTGCCACCACCAAGCCCACCGCACGCCCGACGGCCGGTCGCGACGCCTCTTGCAGCAATGGCTGACGCCACTGCAGTGGAAGCAGTTGACCACCCGCGGATATTTCGACGTCATCGGCTCCCAGAGCGGCAGCCGCTACCGGATCTACACGGGCTCGGCGATGAATGTCTGCCTGCTCGACGACAAGGGACGCGCACGCCGGGGCCTCTGCTTCGTTCCGGTCGGCGACCTGCCTGCCGGCGACGTCATGCTGGCCCAGAAGCTCGCGCTGGAGCTATGCGAGGACAGCGCGATCACGGTCGCGAAGGAATTCGTCCCGCGCTCATCCTACTGGATCTGACCGCCTCGGCGTACCCTTCCCACGCGTCGTCGCCATTCGATCACGCGTTGCCGCCCCTGCAGATCAGCATCCGCCGGGGCGACCAGGTCGCAGGGATCCGGCGCTCACGGATGGCGTCGTGCTTCTCATCACCGCGAGTTCGAGCTTCCACCAATTCACAACCGGTAGAAGCGCGCCGCATTGTCGTGGAACAACTTGCGGCGATCGCCGGCGGCAAATCCGGCCGTGATCGTCTTGAAGGCCTCGAGCAGCCTGTCATAGCTGCTGAAGAGCTTGTCCACCGGGAAGTTGCTCGCGAACATGCAGCGGTCCACGCCGAACATCTCGATCGCCGACAGCACATAGGGACGAAACGACTCTACGGTCCAGCTCCAGTCGCCCATTCCCAGACCCGAGATCTTGCAGGCGACATTCGGCGCCTGAGCCAACAGCTTCATGCCCCTCTTCCACGCCTCGAAATGGTCGTGGCCGTCGACCTGCATGCCGGTATGGTTGAGGATGATCTGCGTGTCCGGGAAGTCGCGTGCCAGCTCATAGGCCTCTTGCATCTGCGGATAATAGATCTGCAGATCGAAGGACAGGCCGAGGTCACGCAGCAAAGCGAAGCCGCGCCGCCACTCTGGCTCGCGGCAGACGCCGGGACGGTCGAGATAGGTCTTGGCCGGATCGGGATGATAGTTCAGCGACTGGCGGATGCCGCGGAAGTTCGGATAGGCCAGATGCGCTTCGAGCACGTCGCGCACATTCGGCTGCGCCAGATTGGCATAGCCGACAATGCCATGCGGGAAGCCGTTCTGATCGGCCACGGCCTGCAGCCATTTCGTTTCACCGACGGGATCGTCGGGATCGAACCCGACGTCGAGATGAACCGACTTGACAACGTTCTGGTTCTTGCAATCGGCAAGGAAATCCTCGACCAGATAGCTGTGGCAGATCGCCGTGTAGTCGCCGAACGCAGCCGGCTTCACACCGTCCTGCAGCCAGGGATAGCGGTGATTCTCGAGATCATAGAGATGATGGTGCGGATCGATGATGGGAAAGTCGGACATGGTGGCATCCTGAAGCAGGAACAGGCCGGGCGTGGGTTGCGGATGCCTGAGGACGCAGGCACCCGCTGCGATGTCGCAGCGATCAGTAATCACCCGCCGACGGCGGATAGACGCGCTTCAGCTTGGCCTGCGCTTCCGGTGTACCGACATTGCTTGATGTCACCAATGCGAGCGGCAATGGCAGGCTCTGGGTCACGGCCGCTCCCGTCAGCGCGTTATAGACCTGCTGCACCGCTTCGATCCCCTGCCCGCCGGCTTCCTGCAGGAACAGCCCCTGGACGACGCCCTCGCGCAACAGCTTGACGGTGGTCGGGCTGCCGTCGGCGGTGGCGAGGCCGACCTTGCCGACCAGGCCACGGGTCTGCAGCGCCTTGGCGGCGCCGGTCGCGGCTTCGTCATACATGCCGTAGATCGCCTTCACGTCGGGATGTGCGGTGAGGAGATCGTTGGCCTGGTCGACCGCCTCGCGCACCGTGAGACCCTTGGTCTGCAGGATCTGGACGAGCTCACAGCCGTCGGCCTGGAAGGATTCCTTGGCGCCGGCGAGATATTTCTGCGCGTTCTCGCGATCTTGCGGCAGCGACAGCATGCCGACCTTGTTGCCGCCGCGCTCCTTCGCAAGCGCACAGACGAACTTGCCTTCGGCCTTGCCGCCCTCGAAATTATTGGCGGTCACGGCCGACGTGTAGTCGGTTTCGCCCGGCTGCGGGCCGATGCCGGCAAAGGCAATCGGGATCTTCTTCTCCTTCAACAGCCGCAGTACGGGGGGCGTGCTGGTGGAGCTCACCGGGCCCATCACGATGGCGTCGACGCCGCGGGTGATGGCGGTCCGCACATTCGTCATCTGGTCAGCCGGCGAGTTGTGTGAGTCCATCTCGATATAGGTCATGCCGAGCTCGGCCGCCTTGGTCTTGGCGCCGTAGCCGACCCACTGCCAATAGGAGATGTCCAGCGACGGTGCGATATAGGCCACCGTGAACGTCTTGGCGCCTTCAGCCGCCACGGGCTGCGCGACCGAGGCGATGACCGCAGCGACGGCAAGCGCGAACAAGCGATGAGATCGTCGATTCATGATTTCCTCCGTGTTTTTTGGTGGTTCCGCAATTTCGCAGTCTCAGCTGCGGACCTTCGTGGCGCGATCGATCAGGACTGCGACGAGAATGACGGCTCCCGTGACGGTTCCCTGCCAGAAGCTGTTGATGCCGATCAGGTTGACGCCGTTCTGGATCACCGTGATCATGATCGCGCCGAGCATGGCGCCGATCGCCGAGCCGGTGCCGCCGAACAGGCTGGCGCCGCCGATCACGCAGGCCGCGATCGCCTGCAGCATGAGGTTGGCGCCGGCGGTCGATTCCGAGTTGCTGATATAAGACAGGCTCAGAAGGCTGGCGAAGGACGCCGCCACGCCGGACGCGACATAGACTCCGAAGCGCACGCCATGCACGGGAATGCCGAGCAGCCGGGCGGCCTTATCGTTGCTGCCGATGGCGAAGACCCAGCGGCCGACGACGAGCTTGCGCAGGACACATTCGAGCGCGATCACGGCGAGCGCGCAGAACAGCACGAAGTTGGTAATACCCGGGATCATCTCGCCGCCATTGAGCGTCCAGAAATTCGGATCGGCGATCGCAATCGAGTGGCCGTCGGTAATCACGAAGGACAGGCTGGCTCCGATCGCATAGGTGATCAAGGTGACGACGAAGGGTGCGAGGCCGACAACCGTGACGAGGCCACCATTGATCGCGCCGACCGCAAGCCCGACACCGAGGCTGATCAAACAGACCACCGGCCACGGCAGGGCGGCAGAGAAGCAGAGGCCGGCCACCATGCCGGTCAAGGAAAACGTCGAGCCGACCGACAGATCGATCCCGCTGGTCGCGATCACCAGGAACACGCCGAGCGACATCAGGATCAGCGGTGCCGCGGCCTGGGCGATGTTGGCGAGATTGCCCCAGGTCAGAACATAGGGCGACCAGAAGCTGATGCCGACCAGGAGAACCACGATGGCCATCGCGATCGCGATCTCCGTGCGATAGATGCGCGTCAGGCGTACGACGAGCGAGGCGCGCTTGCCCGGCTGCGGCCGGTCGGCCGCGCGCTGATCGATCACCACTTCCGTCATGCTGCCCTCTTGCTTGCCCATGCGCAGATCTTCACGCCGCCATTCCGGTCGCGCGCGACAGCGACACCTCATCGAGTTCGTCGCGATCGAGAACGCCGCTGGCCTGGCCGCTGAGATCGAAGGCGACCACCCGGTCGCACACCGCAATCAGCTCGGTGAATTCGGTGGACCACCACACCACAACGCAGCCGGCGGCGGCGGCATCGCGGATCATCGCGTAGATCTCGCGCTTGGTGCCGATGTCGACGCCGCGCGTCGGCTCCTCCAGCACCAGGATCTTCGGCGCCGGCGCGAGCCAGCGTGCCAGCAACAGCTTCTGCTGTGTGCCCCCGCTCACGGTTTGCGGCAGCGCGTCGATCGAGCTGGCTTTGATGGAGAGCGTGTCAAGCGCCGTCTGCGCGGCCGTCGCCTCCCTGGACGAAGCCAGAATGCGACGGTCCGCCACCCGAGCGGCCGCGACGATGTTGTCGAGGATCGGCAGGGTCGCGAGAATGCCCTTCTCCGCGCGATCGCCGGAGACGTAGCCGACCCCTGCCCTGATCGCTTCGGCCGGACTTGAGAATCTCACATCGATGCCGTCGATCGTGATCTGCCACGCCGCGGGCCGGCTCGCCCCGATCAGGGTCTCGATCACGCCGGACGGTCCCGCCGGCGCACCGGCGAGCCCGAGCACCTCCCCCGAGGCGACGCTCAGCGACACACCTGGACTGCGCAACACAATCTGCATACGCGCGGACGCAGCCGGCGCGCCGCGCGGCGCAGGAGGCGACACCGCACTGCTCTTCTGCCCCATCGCCTCGACGATGGCCTCGTCACTGATGTCGGAGAGAGCCACGCGGTCGAGCACGGAGCGCCCGTCGCGCAACACAGTGCAGACATCGGCGAGCGCGCGGATCTCGCCCATGCGATGCGACACCAGCAGCGTGCTGATGCCCTGCTGCGCCAGCCTGCGCAGAATGCCGAACAGCCGCTCCGTCTCGGAAAAGGTCAGGTTGGCGGTCGGCTCGTCCAGCAGCAGCACGCGCGCCCCGGAGCTCAGCGCCCGCGCAATCTCGACAAACTGCCGCTCGTGCAGGTCGAGCTGCGCCACCGGCCAATCCAGCGTCCGCTCCGCCAATTCCTCGTCGACCAGCGCCAGCGCGGCGCGGGCCTCCGCGTAGCACGCGGCCTCGCCGAGCCGCGCGAAGGCGCACTTGCGATGCGGCAGATAGATGTTCTCGGCCACTGACAGATGCGGCAGCAGCGCCAGCTCCTGAAACACGACAGCGATCGCGTTGGGGTTCGGATCGAGCCGGCCATCGATGCTGATCGACCCGGCATCAAGGCGGTGCGACCCGGATATGATCCGGATCAGCGTCGACTTGCCGGCTCCGTTGCCGCCCAGCAGCGCGTGGATTTCGCCACGGCGGATCCGCAGATTGGCTCCGCGCAGGACGTGCGTGGCACCAAAGCTCTTTTCGATTTGCTTGGCTTCGAGGACGAATGCCGTGGCATTCGTCCCGGCCTGGGTCTCACGCGGGGCTGACATTTCGGGATTCACGTTCTCACCTGCACCACGATGCGTCAGAGGAAACCGATCGACAACCACGGGATGAAGGCGACGAGCAGAAGGCCGAGCACCAGCGCGCCGAGATAGGGCCAGATGCGCGCCAGTCCGGCATTGGGATCGATCTGGCCGATCGAGCACGCCGCGTAGTAGCCGAGCCCGAAAGGCGGCGCGAACAGGCCGATGCCCATCGCGAGGATGATCACCATCGCGTAGTGCACCTCGTGCACGCCGAGCAGCTTGGCGGCCGGGAACAGCAGCGGCCCGAACAGGACCATTGCGGGAAGACCTTCGAGAATGCTGCCGAGCAGGACGAACACGGCGATTGAGATCAGGAGGAAGCCGTATTTGCCGCCGGGAACCGATGTCATCATCGCCGCCAGCGCATGCGAGAAGTTCGACTGGGTCAGCGCCCAGGCCATCGCGGTGGCCGCGCCGATGATGAAGAGAATCGCGCCCGACAAGGCCGCAGTGTGGACCAGCGCCGGGTAGAGCTTGCGCCAGTCGAAGCGGCGGTAGACGAGCAGCCCGACGATGACGGCATAGGCGATGCCGATGGTCGACACCTCGGTCGCGGTCGCCACGCCTTCCGTGACGGCGGTCCGGATCAGCACCGGCAGCAGCAGAGCGGGGATCGCTGTGATGAGCGCGGCGCGGATCGTGCCCCAGGACGGGCGCGGACGAATGACGCTCTCCGGCTCGACCATGCGCCGCTTGGCAACGATCGCCAGGGCCGCCGCCAACACCAGGCCTGGCAGAATGCCACCGGTGAACAGCGCCGAGATCGAGACGCCGGCCACCGAGCCGATGATGATCAGCACGATCGACGGCGGGATGGTCTCGGCCATCGCGCCGGAGGCGGCGAGCAGCGACACCAGCTCGCCATCATGAATGCCGCGCCGCTTCATGTCGGGAAACAGCACCGGCGCAACTGCGGCCATGTCGGCCGTCTTCGCACCGGAGATGCCGGACACGAGCAGGATGGCGCCGAGCAGCACATAGGACAGCCCGCCCCGGACATGCCCGACCAGCGAGACGAGGAAGCCGACCATCGCCTCGGCCATCCGGGTCATCACGATCAGGTGCCCGAGCAGGATGAACAGCGGGATCGCGAGCAGCACCAGCGAAGAGACGCCTTCATCGATCCGGCTGGTGACGACCTCGAGCGGCGCGGTCGTGACCGTCAGCAGATAGGCAATGGTGGCGAGGCCGAAGCAGAACGCGATCGGCACGCCGGCAAGCACGGCCGCGCCCAGCAGCAGCGCGAAGAAGACGATCAGGTTCCAATTGCCGAGAGCCTTCAGCGCCGGAGCGGTGCCCCACAGCACAAGCGCGACTGTCGCAAGCAGCACCAGCGCGATCGCGAGATCGCGCGAGGCGTGGCGGGTCATGCGCAGCAGCGCGGTCGCGAGCATCAGGCCGATGCCGACCGGCACGGCGCCGGCCCGCAGGCTATCGGACAGGCCGAGCGCCGGCGTCTCGACGAAGGACTGACCATTGGCGTAGTCGATAGCCGGATGCAGCAGGATTCCCAGGAACAAGGCCGGCGCCATCAGGGCGAGACATTCCAGCACGGCACGCACGCGCGGGCTGACGCGGTCGACCAGGGCCGTCATCCGCATGTGCTCACCGCGGCTGAGCGCGAGCACCGCGCCGAACATGGCGAGCCAGAGAAAGGTGATCGACGCGAGCTCATCGGCCCAGGTCAGCGGCCGGTTGAAGACGAAACGCGACATCACGCCGGTGAAGAGAATTCCGACTTCCGCGACCAGGGCGACGATCGCCGGAATCTCGATCAGCCTGGTCAGCGCCCGTTCGAGACCGTCGACGACGCCGTGCTTGGTGGAGGCCGTCAGAGACATGTCGACGCTGTTCATCCGAGCTCTCCCACATTCGACTGCAGGATCGTCCAGGCCTCCTCGCCGAACTTGCCGCGCCAATCCTTGTAGAAGCTGCTCTTGCCGAGCGCGGCACGGAACGCGGTCTTGTCGACATCGACGAAGGTGAAGCCCTTGGCGGCCAGGTCGGCACGCAGGCTCTGGCTCAGCGCGGCAATATCGGCGCGCTCGTCGTCGGCCGATGCGTTGAACTCGCGCGTGACGATCGCCTGCAGATCGGCGGGCAGCCGCGTGAACGCAGCGCGGTTGCAGAGAATCCAATAGGCGTCCCAGACGTGGCTGGTGAGCGAGCAGTATTTCTGGACCTCGTAGAGCTTGGCGGTGGCGATGATCGGCAGCGGGTTTTCCTGCCCCTCGACCACCTTGGTCTGCAGCGACGTGTAGACCTCGTTGAAATTGATCGGTGTCGGACCGGCGCCGAGGGCCTGGAACAGGCTTGTCAGGATCGGCGCAGCCGGCACGCGAATCTTGAAGCTCTTGAGATCGTCCGGTGTCCTGATCTCACGGGTCGAGGACGTGACCTGGCGGAAGCCATTGTCCCAAGGCTTGGAGAGCGCGATCGCGCCGGTCTTCTCGATGTCCTTGCGGATATGATCTCCGAGGCTGCCGTCCATCGCCTTCCACACCTGATCGTAGGAGGAGAAGGCAAAGCCGGTGTTGACGATGCCGGCGAGCGGCACGCGCGTAGCGAGCACGGAGCTCGCGATATTGATCGCGTCGACCGCGCCGACCCGGACCTGCGAGATCAAGTCCGTATCCGATCCGAGCTGATTGGCCGGATAGAGATTGATCTCCAGGCGGCCGCCGCTGGCGTCCTTGATGCGGTCGACGGCCTCTCGCGCCCGCTTGTTGACCGGATGCGACGGATCCTGCCCGGTCGCGAGCTTCATCGTGAACTCCGCCGCCTTCGCGTAGCGCGAGATCGCGAATGTGAAAGGCAGAGCAGCAGCTGCCGTGATCAATTGCCGACGCGTCGTCCCCTTGCGCATTGCCGTCCCTCCAATATGATATTGTTTGTTATGATCCGGCACTGCAGCGCGCCGGCGGGTCAATGAGAGCGGATGGCCCGCTATTTGAGCCAGGCCTTCACCTGCTTCGCGACCTCCGAAAGCGAGATGCCGTAGCGGTCGTGCAGCGTCGGCAACGCGCCTGCGTCGAGGAACGCGTCCGGCAGGCCGATCTGCCGGAACGGCACATGCACGCCCGCCCGCATCAGCAGGCCGGCGACGGCCTCGCCGAGGCCGCCGATCACCGTGTGATTTTCGGCGACCACCACCAGGCGGCCCGACCGGCCCGCCTCGCGCCGGATGGTCTCTGCATCGAGTGGCTTGATGGTCGGGACGTGCAGCACGGCGACTTCGACGCGATCATCAGACAGCGCCTTGGCCGCCTCGAGCGCGCGCATGGTCATCAGGCCGGAGGAGATCATCAGCACGTCGCGGCCGTCGCGCAGCAGCTTGGCCTTGCCGAGCTCGAATGTGTAGTCGTATTCATCGAGAACGAGCGGCACCTGGCCGCGCAGCAGCCGCATATAGACCGGGCCCTGATGCGCCGCCATGGCCGGCACGACCTGCTCGATCTCATGCGCGTCACAGGGATCGATCACGGTCATGTTCGGCATCGCCCGCATCAGCGCGAGATCCTCGGCCGCCTGGTGGCTCGGGCCGTAGCCGGAGGTCAGGCCGGGCAGCGCGCAGACGATCTTCACATTGCGATCTTCCTCGGCGATCGTCTGATGGATGAAGTCATAAGCGCGGCGCGAGGCGAACACGGCGTAGGTGGTTGCGAACGGCATGAACCCTTCGGCGGCCAAGCCGGACGCGGCACCGAACAGGAGCTGCTCGGCCATGCCCATTTGATAATAGCGCTCGGGGAATTCCTTCGCGAAGATATGCAGGTCGGTGTACTTGCCGAGGTCCGCGGTCATGCCGAGCACATCGAGCCGGCGGCGCGCCAGCTCGACCAGCGCGTGGCCGAACGGCGCCGGCCTGGTGCGCTGGCCCTCGGAGGCAATCGAGGCGATCATCGCCGATGTCGTCAGCCGGGGCTTGCTCAGATCCGGTGCGGGTCTTGTCGATTTCATCACGGCCTCCCGGCGTCGAGTGCGGCGATCGCGAGCTGCCACTCATGCGGCTCGACGCGAATGAAATGGTTCTTCTCGCGCTGTTCCAGGAACCGCACGCCCTTGCCCATCAGCGTGTCGGCCACGATCATACGCGGCCTCGGCGCCTCGTGGGTCTTCGCGGCGTCGAAAGCGGCGACCACGGCATCGAGGTCATTGCCGTTGACGCGCTGCACGAACCAGCCGAATGCCTGCAGCCGATCGACGAGCGGCTCGAAACCCATGACCTGGGTCGAGGGCCCGTCGGCCTGCTGATTGTTGACGTCGACGATCGCAATCAGGTTGTCGAGCTTGTAGTGGCTGGCGGACGAGATCGCCTCCCACACCGAGCCTTCGTCGAGCTCACCGTCGGAAAACAGGGTGTAGACGCGTGAGGTCGAGTTTTTGCGCTTCAGGCCGAGCCCCATGCCGACGGCGATGCTGAGCCCCAGACCCAGCGAGCCGCCTGACATCTCCATGCCGGGCGTGTAGGACGCCATGCCGGACATCGGCAGCCGGCTGTCGTCGCTGCCATAGGTTTCGAGCTCGGCCTCGGGAACGATGCCGGCCTCGATCAGCGCGGCGTAGAGCGCGATCGCGTAATGGCCGTTGGACAGCAGGAAACGGTCCCGCTCCTCCCAATTGGGATCTTCGGGCCGATAGCGCATTGCGTGGAAATAGGCCGTTGCCAGCACGTCGGAGATGTCGAGCGCCTGCGCGATATAACCCTGCCCCTGCACCTCGCCCATGCGCAGCGCATGGCGGCGGATGTTGTGGGCGCGCTGCGCCAAAGTCGGCGCGTTGACGAGCCGATGAGTTGCGGTATCCATTGTCTCAGACCTTGCTAGTGAATCAGCATGCCGCCATTGACGTCGATGACCGCGCCGGTGACGTAGGCGGACAGGTCAGACGCCAGGAAGGTGTAGATGCCGGCGACATCGTCGGCGGTGCCGAGGCGGTTCAGCGGAATGCCCTCGAGAATCTTGGCCTTCATGTCGTCGGTCAGCTTGCCGGCGGTGATGTCGGTGCCGATCAGGCCCGGCGTCACGCAATTGACGCGGATGCCGTCTGGGCCGAATTCGCGCGCCATGGCCTTGGCGAGGCCGAGCACGCCGGCCTTCGCCGCGGAGTAATGCGGGCCGCCGAAAATGCCGCCGCCGCGCTGCGCCGAGACCGACGACATGCAGGCGATCGAGCCCTGCTTGCGGCCGCGCATATGCGGGATCACCGCCTGCGACAGGAACAGCACGCCCTTGAGGTTGACGTCCTGGATACGCTCCCAGTCGTCCGGCGTGATGTCGAGCAGCTTGACCGGCTGGGTGATGCCGGCATTGTTGATGAGAATGTCGATGACGCCGAACTTGGCGATGACTTGCGCGACGGCGTCATTGCAGGAGCTCTTGTCGGCGACATTGCAGCCGAGCCCGAGATGCGCAGCGCCGAGCGTCGCGGCTGCATCGGCCGCCGCCGCGGCGTCGATGTCGAGAATGGCGACGCGCGCGCCTTCGGCAGCGAACCTCCGCGCGGTCGCGAGCCCGATGCCGCGCCTGGACGCTGCGCCCGAGATGATCGCCGTCTTGCCGCTGAGCAGCATCCTTGGTCCTCCCAAAGTGTCGTTGTGTTGGGCTGACCATGGCGGGCCGGACCGGCGGCGACAAACGCGCAGTTGTCATGGATAGATGAATCTGGTTCACTTATAGAATGCTGTCCAACGTCCCGATCTCGTCAATCAAGGCCTTCGAGGCCGCTGCGCGGACTGGTTCTTTTCGCGATGCAGCGAATGAACTTCATCTGACCCCGAGTGCGGTCAGCCACGCCATCCGCAAGCTGGAAGCGACCTTGCGCACGGTCTTGTTCGAACGCACGGCCCGCTCGGTGCGGCTGACGCCGGCTGGCGAGAACCTGATGCGCCATGCCGGTGCCGCGTTCGATCAGTTGCGCCGCGGCCTCGAAGAGGTCGCCGCGCGCGGTCCGCAATTGGTCCGCGTCCATTCGGCGCCGAGCTTCGCGGCGCAATGGCTGACGCCGCGTTTGGCGCGGTTTCTCGCCGCCCACCCCAAGCTCGAGGTGCGGCTGGCCGCCAATACCGACTATGCCCGGTTCAAGACCGACGATTTCGACATCGACATCGTCTATGGCCAGCCGCATGCCGAAGGCGTCGAGATCGTTCCGCTGGCGGAGGAGACGGTCACGCCGCTTTGCGCCCCGGCGCTGGCAGCAACGATCAAGCAGCCCGCCGATCTGCTGGAACGCACGCTGATCCGCTCCGACGTCAAGCAGGTTCAATGGCATCAGTGGTTCGCGGCCAACGGTCTCGAGTCCCCCGCTTTGCACGGCATGCGCTTCGACCGCAGCTTTCTCGCCCTTGCGACCGCCGCTGAAGGCCTCGGCGTCGCGCTCGAATCCACCTTGCTGGCCGAACGCGAGCTGGCGTCGGGGCGACTCGTCGCGCCGCTGGCCGGCCGCGCGACCGACATCCGCTACATCGGGCATCGTCTGGTCGTGCCGCGCAGCGACTACCAACGCAGTGCCGTGCGCGCTTTCGCCGACTGGATCATATCCGAGCTGCATCGAGAGCGCTGAGAAGCTCGCAGGGGTGCCCCGCCTGCCTTCTGCTCATTTGGGACGGCCTGCTCCCAGAAAGCGTCGTCGCAAGTTGCAAGCTGGAGCCCAGCAGACTCGCATGCCAGGATTTTGTACAATGCGGCATGCCAACGTCAGCCCCAGAACAGGATGCCCCTCCAGCGGTGATCCGCAAGATCATCCATATCGACATGGATGCGTTCTATGCGTCCGTCGAGCAGCGGGACAATCCAGAGCTTCGCGGCAAGCCGGTGGCGGTCGGCGGTTCACGCGAGCGAGGCGTGGTGGCTGCCGCAAGCTATGAAGCCCGGAAGTTTGGCGTCCGCTCGGCGATGCCGTCGGTGACCGCAAAGCGCCAATGTCCAGACCTGATTTTTGTGAAGCCCCGCTTCGAGGTCTACAAGGCCATCAGCCTGCAGGTCCGCGCGATTTTCGCCGAGCACACGCCGCTCATCGAGCCTTTGTCGCTTGACGAAGCCTATCTCGACGTCACCGAGAACCTGCAAGGCATTCCGCTGGCGCGGGACATCGCCTTACGGATCCGGGAGACGATCAAGACCGAGACCGGTCTCAATGCCTCGGCCGGCATTTCCTACAACAAGTTCCTGGCGAAGCTCGCGTCGGATCACCGCAAGCCCAACGGTCAATACGTCATCTCTCCGGAGATGGGACCTGCTTTCGTGGAGACCTTGCCAGTCGGGAAATTCCACGGCATCGGCCCGGCCACAGCGGCAAAACTCACCGCGCTCGGAATCCGGACCGGACTCGACATCCGCCGCCAGTCACTCGCTTTCCTGCAGCAGCATTTCGGCAGATCCGGCGCGTATTATTATTGGATCTCGCGGGGAATAGATGAGCGTCCGGTCCGGGCCGACCGCATCCGGAAATCGGTCGGCGCGGAGACCACGTTCGTCACCGACCTGACGGAGCTGGAGCCCATGACGGCGGAGTTGCGCCCGCTGATCGACAAGGTCTGGCGCCATTGCGAAAGCACCGGCAAAAGCGGGCGAACAGTAACGTTGAAGGTGAAATTCTCCGACTTCGAGATCATCACCCGCAGCCGGTCACTGTTGTCGCCGGTGACCGGTCGCACGGATCTGGAGCGATTGGCGGTCGGGCTGCTTCAGGCCGAGATGCCGCTGCCAAAGCCGGTGCGGCTGTTGGGGGTCGCACTCTCGTCGCTGCAGCATCTGGACGACGCAGAACCTCAACTGGATTTCGGGCTGTGAGCGGCTACGGCGTCGAAAGAGCCGCCTGTTTGCTAATGACGAGTCTGGTTTGTCCAAATCGAGCAGTCACCAAAACTCCCGCAGATTGAACGGCCGCGGGAGCTTCGGTCCGAACGGCGCGGCGAAAACTGCCGCGCCGGATCGATCGCATCAGCTGCGATAGCGCTCGGCAACCACGGCGCTCGACAAATGCGGCAGCATGGTCTGCCGCGCGGCCTCCCAGGCCTCGAACTCGGCGCCATCCGCAAGCGAGGGCACCGTGGCGAACTCACCGCGATCCAGGCCACGCAGCGCGGCATCGACCAGATCGGCCGCCGACATCACCCATTCCTTCGGCAGATTGCTGGCCGGCAGACCGGCGATGTCCCAGAACTCGGTGCCCGTTGCGCCGGGCAGCACCACCTGCACATGCACGCCGGTGCCGGCGAGTTCCTTGCGCAGCGACTGGCTGAAGGCAAGCACGAAGGATTTGGTGCCGCCATAGACGCCATTCAGAATCTCGGGACCGATTGCCACGATCGACGCGATGTTGACGATGGTGCCCTGCTTGCGCGCAACGAATTGCGGGACCGCCGCGTAAGTGAGCCGCAGCGGCGCGGTGACGTTGATGGCGACCATCTTCTCCATCTCTTCAACTGAGGCGCTGGCGAGCGGCGCCGCACTGCCAAACCCGGCATTGTTGATGAGATGCGTGATGGAGGCGTCGGTCTTCAGGACGTTCTCGACCTGGCTCAGGCCGGCGCGGTCGGTGAGATCGGCGACGAGCATCCGCACCTTCCCGCCGTGCTGAGTGGTCAGCTTGTCGGCGAGCGCGGCGAGCCGATCCTTGTTCCTGGCGACAAGGATCAGGTCATGGCCGCGCGCGGCGAAGCGCGCAGCGTAGATGGCGCCGATCCCGGACGACGCTCCGGTGATTAGGACGGTCCCTTTGGTCTGGTTGGTCATGGCCGACTTCCCTCGCTAGCGTCCCGCCGAAGCGGCTGGAACGGATGGACCACACCTACCCCTGGATTTTCTCGTCTCAAATGTCATATAAACGGCAAATCAGGACACAACAACGGTATCATCATGCGCCACATCGGCTTCATCATGGAAGATGGCTTTCAGATCATGGCGATGGCCGCCTCAAGTGCGTTCGAATTTGCCAACATCCAGAGCGGCGAGAAGCTCTATCGCGTCAGCGTCATGTCCGAGAAGGGTGGCCCGATCCGGTCGACCTTGGGCGTGCGGATCGACACCGAACCGCTGGGAGACTTTCCCGATACGCTGATGGTGGTGGGTGAATTGCGGCCGCGGCCGTCGAGCCCGGGCTTGCGCGCCTATATCGCCGAGGCTGGTCAGAAGTGCCGCCGCGTCGCAGGCGTCTGCACCGGAGCCTTCTTGCTCGCCGAGGCCGGGCTGCTTGATGGCCGCAGCGCGACGACGCATTGGGCATATGCCAGCGACCTTCAGCAGCGCTATCCCGCCGTCAGGGTCGATGACGATCGCATCTTTGTCTCCGACGGCAATGTCTGGACGTCGGCGGGCATGACCGCGGCCATCGACCTGGCGCTGGCGCTGATCGAGGAGGATCACGGCGCCGAATTGTCGCGCGCCGTCGCGCGTCGGCTCGTGGTCTATCACCGCCGGCCGGGCGGCCAGTCGCAATTTTCGGCGCTGCTGGATCTGGAGCCGCGCTCCGATCGCGTGCGGCGCGCGCTCACTTACGCAAAGGAAAATCTGCGTAATGCTTTGAACGTCGAGGAGTTGGCCGAGGCCGCAAGCCTGAGCCCGCGCCAGTTCAGCCGCATCTTCCGCGACGAGACAGGACAGTCGCCGGCCAAGGCGGTTGAGCGTCTCAGGCTCGAAGCTGCCAAGGCGATGCTGGAAGAAGGACGGCATTCCCTGGACGTCGTGGCACGCGACACCGGCTTCGCCGATCGCGACCGGATGCGCCGCGCCTTTCTGCGCTTTTTCGGCCAGCCACCACAAAGCTTGCGTCGGAGCCTGCGGTTGATCGAGGGCGAGCCTCAGGAGACGGCAGACAGCATGTCCTGAATGGGCGCTTCTGCGCGCTATAGCAGTCGGCACCGGATGCCAAGCTCTTGCTCTATCCCGAGGCCGGCTGCGCTTTCCTGTTTAAGAAATCGACGACGTCGCCGAAATGGACAGGTTACTGACGCGCTGATTGCAGAGCATCCCGGCACGCCTGTGCCGGGATGCAAATCGCGTCTCAGACTCCGAGCTTTGCCTTGGCGAGCGGCAGGCTGCGCACATGCCGCCCGGTCAGTGCGGCGACCGCGTTGACGACTGCGGGCGCAATTCCGGGCAGGCCGGGCTCACCGACACCGCCCATCGGGGCGCCGCTCTCGACGATCTCGACATGCACCGACGGCATCGCGCTGCGCGACAGGATCGGATAGTCGTCGAAATTATGCTGCTGGCGCCGACCGTCCTTGTAGACGAGCTCCTCGAACAGCGCCGCAGACAGGCCGAGCGCCGCCGCCGATTCCACTTGCGACGTGATGATCGCAGGATTGACGATGCTGCCGGGATCGAACGCGATCCAGAGATTGTGGACACGCACCTCGCCTTTCTGCAGCGAGACCTCCGCGATGGTCGCGGTCTCCGAGCCGAACGGCGACGCTAGCGCCACGCCGCGGGCGCGCTTGCCGCCCTCCGCCTCGTAAGGTCCGCGCTTCCAGCCGCCGGACATCCTGGCGACGGTTTCCAACAGTTTCAGATGGCGCGGCTTGTTCTCTAGCAGCGCGAGGCGCAGCTGATACGGATCCTTGCCGCCAGCATCGGCGATCTCGTCCAGGAAGCCTTCATAGAAGTAGTCGTTCATGGAGTGGCCGACCGAGCGCCAGAAGGCGATCGTCACGGGATGGGCGAACTTCACATATTCCATGCTCCGATTGGCAATCGCGTAGGGCTTCTCGACGAGGCCCTCGACAGCGGAGCTGTCGACCTTGCCGCCGACGGTGACGCCGAACCAGCGTCCTATCGGCCCCTCGCCCACGGTGCGCACCTTGATCGCAATGGGGATGCCGTCCTTGTCGAGCGCCGCCTTGAAGCGGCTGAAGCTCAGCGGACGCAACGCGTCCATCTTGAACTCCTCCTCTCGCGACCACAACACCTTCACCGGACGCTTGGTGGCCTTGGCCAGCAGGATTGCCTGCTGGAACGGATTGGACGAGCCGTAAGCGAAGTGGCGGCCGAAAAAGCCGCCGAGCATCGGTGAGTGCAGGATCACCCTGTCCGGGGCAACATCCCCGACTTTCGCAGCGATGCTCTGGAACAGCTCCGGCATCTGATTGGGCACAAACAGCTCGAGCGTCCCATCGGCATTGAAGCGCGCCATCGACGATGGCGGCTCGAGCTGGCCGTGCGCCAGATAAGGCGCGTCATATTCGGCTTCAACGATCTTCGCTGCATTGGCAAAGGCTGCCGCGACGTCGCCATCCTTCTCGGCGGACAGGCCGCTCGCGTCCGACGCTTTCAGCGCGGCCAGAATGCCCGTCGACGAATAGTCGGCGGCCACGGCGTCGAACCCCGTCGCCGGCGCCTTGGACCACGTCACCTCCAGCGTCTCGACCGCCTTGCGCGCGCGATACCAGCTGTCGGCGGTAACCGCGACGGCACCCGGCAGTCTGTGCACGGCGTGGACGCCCGGCATCGCGGCCACCGCAGACTCGTTGCTGACGCGTTCCGGCTCGGTCCCGAGCACCGGCGCATGCTGGATCGCCGCGTACAGCATGCCGTCGAGCTTCTGATCGATCGCATAGACCGCCTTGCCGGTCGATTTGGCGCGGACATCGAGCCGCGCCATCGGCTGGCGGATATAGCGGAAGGTCGCGGGATCGCGCAGCGCCACGTTCTCGGCCGGCGTCAACGTAAGCGCCTGTTCGGCGAGCTCGCCATAAGTCACGCGGCGGTTTGATCCGGCATGGACGACGTAACCGTCGTCGGTGTTCAACGTATCCGCCGTCACGTTCAGCTTTGCGGCCGCAGCGCGGATCAGCATGTCGCGTGCGCTGGCGCCGAGCCTGCGCATCACCTCGTAGCTCGACCGCGTCGAGAAGCTGCCGCCGGTCAGGCGCAGGCCGTTGAGAATGGCGTAATCCGGACCAGGCGGCGCGCATTCGACCTCGAAACGGCTCGGATGTACATCGAGCTCTTCACCGATGATCTGGGCGAGCCCGGTGTTGATGCCCTGCCCGCCTTCGACGAATGGGCTGAGCAGCTTGACCGTGTTGTCCTGGCCGATGACGAGGAACGCCGGCACGCGGGTGCCCGGCTTCACAGCCGCGGCGGCCTGTGCGCGCGCACCGAACGCCGGCAGCAACGTCCCAAGGACGAAGGCGCCTGCGCCGAGCCCGAGCAGACGGCGGCGCGACAGGTTGGTCACACCCTGATCAGGGATCAGCGGCATCACCGCGGACAGGTCGATCTTGAGGAGAGCGTTCATGGTCGTGTCTCCTCAGGCCTGAGCTACGCGACGGATCGCTGCGGCAACGCGATTATAAGTGCCGCAGCGGCACAGATTGGTCATGGCATCGGCGATGTCGGCCTCGGACGGATGCGGGGTCTGCTTCAACAGCGCGGTCGCCGCCATCACCTGCCCCGACTGGCAATAGCCGCATTGCGGCACCTGATCCGCGACCCACGCCTCGACCACCTTGCGACCGACAGCATCCTGATCGATCGCCTCGATGGTCCGGATGTCGGCTGAGCCGATGCTATCGAGTGGAACTTGGCAGGACCGTGTCGCCTGCCCGTCGATCATCACCGTACAGGCGCCGCATTGCGCAATGCCGCAGCCATATTTGGTGCCGGTAAGCCCCAACGTATCCCTGAGCACCCAAAGCAACGGGGTGTCGGCCTCGGCCGCAATCTCGTAGTCGCGGCCGTTCACGTGAATTCTGGTCATGGCGATTGCACCTCGGTTTGAGCCGACAGGCTACAGGCGATCGGACGGTTGGCGGATGACAAAAATCCGGCAGTTCCGGACATCATGGCGCAATTGGGCGGCCAGATCGGAGCCGTTCGCGCGAGAGGCTGACCGCACTTCTGGTATTTCGAAATCTGCCGGCCACGCCGTCCGGGTCGAAGCGACCGCTTCCGTGCTGACCTCAATGGGCCGAGCCTTGAATTTACTTTTGGTACGAAGTAATTCAGATGGACACGAGCGAGGACTGTGACGACGTGAAACGGGCCGACAGGAAAGTCGATTTGGCACTTAAGGAGGCCCCGCCTGTTGCGTCCAGGACCGGCACCGATCAGGAGGCTGAGCACAGGGCACAGACACGGCTATGGCTGCGGCTGCTCGCCTGCACGACGCTGATCGAGGGAGAGTTGAGGCGTCGCTTCCGCGAGGAATTCGATTTCACCATGCCGCGTTTCGACGTGCTGGCTCAGCTCGATCGCGAACCCAGCGGGCTCGTTCTGGGCGAATTGCCCAAGCGCTTGATGGTCTCTGCCGGCAACCTCACCCCGATCGTCGACCGTCTGGTCGAGGATGGCTACATCACCCGCACGCCTTCGAACCTGGATCGGCGCGTCCAGATCATATGCATGACGGTCGAGGGCCGCAAAGCATTCAGGCGCATGGCGAAGCGGCACGGTGCATGGCTCGCCGAGCTGCTGGCGCAATTTCCGCCGGAACGGCTCGACGGGCTGACCTTGGAGCTTGATGATCTGAAGGGAGCCGTCAAGCAAGCGACACGAAAGCCTTAGGTCGCCGCCGTGATCAGTTGGCGCGGCTGAGCTCTACGAAACGCGCAAAGACTGTCGAGCAGCAGTGGGCAAGACAATCACTGCCGCCGAACACGAATCCCGGCCGCGTCGCGATCCCACGTATCGGCGGTCACACCAGCCTCGCGCAACACACCCTTCTTGATCTTGCCATTCTCCGTCAGTGGCATCTGCGCAACGATGCGCACATAGCGGGGCACCGCGAAATAGGCGATCATCGTCTCGCAATGCCTGATGACATCGACAGGCTCCAAGCTCTGTCCGGGCTCGAGCAGAATTGCGACGGCGACCTCATCCTCCCCCAGCTCCGATGGCAACGGGTAGACGGCGCAGGCCGCTACGGCAGGATGCGCCTGGATTGCCTGCTCGACCTCCCAGGACGATACGTTCTCCCCGCGCCGGCGGATCGAGTCCTTCATCCGATCGATGAAGCGAAAATGTCCGCTCGGCTCACGGACCACGCGGTCGCCGGAATGAAACCACAGGTTCCGCCATGCTTCGACGGTCTTCTCGGCCATGCCGTAATATCCGCTGGCAAAGGCGAATGGCTCCTTGGCGCGCAGAACGAGTTCGCCAGCCTCGCCGTCAGGCAGCTCCGTATCGTCCTCATCGACAATCCGGGCTTCGATCCCGTCCGCAAGATAGCCCATCGTCCCCGGACGATCGGATGGAATCGTTCCCGCAAATACGAAGTTCGTTTCCGTGGAGCCGTAGCCGTCGAGCAGGGGAACGCCGAACCGTTCGAAGAAGGATCGATGCACCTGCGCCGGCACACCGCCGCCAAGCGCGACGCGCAGGCCGTGCGTGGACTCCTCCTCCCGCTTCGGCTGCGCCAGCAGCATCGAGGCCATGGCGCCGAGCAGATAGCCCACGGTTGCCTGGTGCCGTCGCGCCGCCGCCCAATAACCCGAGGCGGAGAATTTCGGCTCCAGGACGTAGGTACATCCGTTCAGCATCGCCTGATAGAACGCATTCAACGCATTGGTGTGGAAGAGCGGCAGCGTCGTGAACAGCACATCGCCCTCGCGGATGCCGAGCGCCCGCGCCGAATAGATACCCCACCAGAACATCTGGGCCTGCGGGCAGCAAACGCCCTTCGAAGGCCCGGTCGTGCCGGACGTGTAGAGGATGGCCACCGTGTCGGCCGGGCGTATCGCGCCAGCGCATGCACAGGCGCCGAGCGGCGGCAGCGGGACAGCTGACAGCGCGGTCTCCACGGCCGATCCGATGATCCAGATCGACGGCGGCAGTTGAACATCGGGCTCGATCGTCTCGATCGCCGCGAGATACGGAGCTTCGACGACCAGCAGCGCGGGGCGCGAGTTGCGAAGCACATGGGACAGTTGCAGACCTCGCAGCGCCGTATTGATCGGCACGACGATCGCACCAAGCCAGGCGCAGCCGAGATAGACCCGAAGAAACTCCGGCCGGTTCGAGCACATCAAAGCGATGCGATCGCCCGGCTTGAGTCCGGCCTCGATCAGCGTCTGTGCCGATGCGGCGGCAATCTGGACCGTGTCCGCATAGGTCCAGCGCTCCTCCCCAGACACGAACAACACCTGCTCGCCGTAGTGTTCCGCCTGCCGTTGCAGAATCGCCGGAAGCACCCTTTCGGACGGCGAGAATCGCGCGACCGCGCGCGCCCAGCTCGGCAAGGCGTCACGCTCCGCGACGGGATCACATACGTCTGTCCGCACCTGCTACTCCGCTCAAGCGCCGACCATCATGGCAGCAATTTGTAGTGACCGTCTTCGATCTGGACCATGATGCGCGCTCGCGCATCGACACCATGCCGATCGGCCGGCGTGAAGGTGTAGACGCCCTGGGTCCCGACGACATCCTTGGTGGTGAACAGCGCTTCGCGGAGAGCGGAGCGGAATTCCGGCGATCCAGGCTTCGCACCCGTCGCCAACGCGCGCTTCGCAGCGTCGACGAACACCAGCCAGCCGTCGAACGAATAGGATGAAAATGAATCGGTCGGCGCTTCGCCATTGGCCTTGGCGAAGGCCGCGCGGAAGGCCAAGGCCACCTCTCGAATGGGATTGCCTGCCGCAAGCTGCTCGGCCGCCGTGACCGGTCCGGTCGGACAGATGATGCCGTTCGCCGCCTTGCCGGCCAGCCGCAGGAAATCGGCGCTGATCAGTCCGTGATTGCCGTAGAGCGGCCCCTTGTAGCCGCGCTCGGACAAGCCAATGACCGGCAGCGCGCCGGGGGTCCCCGTCCCGCCCAGCATGATGGCATCCGGCCGTGCCGCGAGCGCACGCAACAGCTGCGCTGTGACGGACGAGTCGGAGCGCGCGTAGCGCTCATTGGCGACGACCTTGATGTCGGCCGCCTTCGCGCTGGCGGACAATGACTCGTACATGAGGTCGCCGAACGCGTCGGAGAACCCGATGAAAGCGACGCTCTTCAGCCCGCGCGCCTTCATATGATCAACGATGCCTTGCACCAGCAATGGCGTCGGCTGCGGCGTCTGAACGACCCACGGCCCGCCGTCGCCGGACGGCACCGGGGCGATCGGAGACACCGCGATCATGGGCACCTTCATCTCGATCGCGGCCGTCGCCATCGCCAGCGTCTGCGGGGCTCCCGAGGTCCCGATCAGGATGTCGACCTTGTCCTGCTCGGCAAGCTTGCGGGCATTGCGCGTGGAGGCCGTCGGGTCGGACCCGTCGTCGAGCTGAATGACGCGGACCTTCTCACCGCCGATCTCTCCGACATAGGCCTGGCCGGCAGCGATCCCCTTGGCGTTCGGAATCCCGATCGATGACACCGGCCCGCTGAGGCCGGTGACGAAGCCGACAAGGATGTCCGCCTGCGCGGCCTGTGAAAGGCCGAGCAGCACAGCAAAAGAAGTCAACCAGCTCTTGATTAGCATGCGGCACCTGTTCCGGCGGTTTGCAATATTGTCATCACATCTAGAACTCACAGCCGGCTTCAGCTCGACGACACCAGCGCGATCACGCGCAACGGACTGCCTGACCCGTTCTGAATCTTCAGCGGCGACGCGATGATGACAGCTCCCTTGGCAGGAAGCTGATCGAGATTGCAGAGGCACTGCAGACCATAGCGGCCCGCGCCATGCAGGAAATGATGGGCCGGATACGGCGGATCGAAATGGCCCGCCTGGCCGGCATCCGTGCCGATGGTTTCGGTGCCGAAGCCGATGATGCCGCGCTGCTCAACCAGCCACTTCATCACCGCCGGGTTCGGGCCCGGCGTGTGCGCGCCGTCATCGCGCAGATTTGCATAGTCACGCCAGCCCTTCTTCGACCAGTCCGTCCGCAGCAGCACCCAGTTGCGCTCGGGAATGCGACCATGCTGGGCTTCCCAGGCCTCGACCACGGGGATCGTCAGGAGGAAATCGGGATCCTGCTTTGCTTGAGCCGAGCAGTCGATGACGCAGGCTGGAGCCAGCATGTCCTTCGGGGGCATCGTATCGACCGCGTTGTTCGGCAGGTCCTTGCCGGTGAACCAATGGATCGGCGCGTCGAAATGAGTTCCGGTGTGCTCGCAGAACGACACGTTGTTCCAATACCAGGCCGGGCCGCGGGCATCGTAACGCGACAGCTCCTGAATCCGAACCGGCGCCGCCGGGCTGAATTCCGGTGGCAGCACGATGACCGGAAAATCCGGACTGAGCGTAAATGTCAGATCGACGACGCGGACCGCGCCGGAAGAGATCGCGCCTGCTAGCTCCAGGAGGTTCGAGCTCTGCATGGTCATGGTTCCCGGCTTGGTTGGGCTTGCGAGATCATCGGTCGAGCTCACGCTCGAGCGCCTTCGGATTGGCGGCGAGCCGCTGCCGGATTTCTTCTGCAACGTCTCCGACATAGACGTCCTCGAGGCCGCTCTTGAGCGCGGCCACGATCGCCTGCGCAATGGCGCGGGGCGCGACCTTCGGCGGCGGCACCATCTGGAACCACTCGGTATCGACAGGGCCAGTGAACAGGTTCGTCAGCTTGACGCCGCCGGGACGCAACTCTGCACGCAGGCAATGGGACAGCGACAGGCAGGCGGCTTGTGAGGCCGAATAGGCGCCGTAAGCAGGCCAGTTGGCCAAGGCATAGACCGACAAGACGTTGACCCAGGCGGCACTGCTGTTGACGCCATCCGCGCCCCGCATCCGCATCGCGGGCCCGAATCCCTGCGCCAGATTCAGGAAGCCGAGATAGGCGTGGTCGATCTCCTCGCGGGCAATGGCGGTGCCCTTGCGGTCGAGCACGCCGCCGGGCCTGATATATTCGGTCGTGTTGATGAGGATGTCGACCTTGCCGCCGATATCCGCGGCGAGATTGGCGACCGACTTCTCATCGGAGGCGTCCAGCGCGACGATCTCGATTCCATCCAGCTTGCGGAGGTGTTGTTCGCCAGCAAACGGGCGCCACGGCTCGGCAACGCCGACAAACACCGTCTTCGCGCCGGCGGCCTGCAATGCGGTGACCGTCTCCAATCCGATGGCACTGCGACCGTTGGTCACGAGCACGCGCCGGAATTTGGGATCAGCCGTCATTTCCCGCCACTGCCGGTCATCGTCCATGTTGGGAGTCTCCTCCTCCGGCCGGGCAAAGGCGACCGCCTGACCGCTCTTGTCGAGCTGAAACGACATGCGAACGGGCGCCCCTTCGCTGCAATCGGCGTGCAGATGCGCGACGATCGTCGGTCCGCAATCCATCTTGACCAGACCGATCCGCCAGGGCGCCCGCTCACGGAAATAGACATCGCTCGGAACGCGAGCCGTCGTCTCCGCCAGCAAGGTGCCGCGCCGCGGCGCATCGACGAAAGGCAGATCTGCCGACAGGCACGACGGACAGGCGTCGCGCGCCGGATAGGCAAAGGTGTTGCAGGCGGCGCACCGCTGCAGCATGAAGCGCCCCTCGGCGGCCGCTCGCGTGAAGCCATGCGACTTTCGGCTGCGCGCCCGCGGCGGCGACGCCGGCAGCCGCGTCCGCAGCAACGGGTTCTTGCGCCGGGGAGGATCGATCGGGTTGATCATCGCGCAGGCCCCGCCAGGATCACGGCCCCCGAGGCGAGACCGCGATCATAATTGATCATTCCGAAGCCAGACGCGAGAGCGAGCCGCGCCGCTTTCACCTGGGTCGGCCCTGCCGTTCCCAGCACCTGCCGAAGCCCTTCGACGAGTCCGAGATAGGCGCCGGCCGCACCGGCCTGCCCGACCGAGAGCTGGCCGCCGGACGTATTATGCGGGAAGTCGCCATCGATCGTGAGATCGTGCTCGCGCACGAAGGCCGCCCCTTCCCCCTTCTTGCAGAAGCCGAGATCCTCGAATTGCATCATGGTGATGACCGGGTAATCGTCATAGGTCTGGACGACATCGAGATCGTCCGGCGTGACCCCGGCCATGGCGTAGAGTTCGCCAATATCTTTGGCCCAGCCGCCGCGTAGCTGCATGGGATCATCCGCAAATGCGTTGTGCCGCTCGATCGTCGAAAGCACGCGGGCGGCCGGTAATCCGAGCGATGCCGCCGTGTCGTCCCGCATCACCAGAAACGCCTCGGCGCCGGCGCACGGCATGACGCAGTCGAACAGGTGAATCGGATCCGAAATCGGGCGGGCGGCGAGATATTGCTCGATCGACAGCGGCGTCTTCATCAGGGCATTCGGATTGCGGAGCGCGTTGGCGCGCTGCGCAACCGCGATCCTGCCGACATCCTCGCGCGTCACACCGTAGGTGCGCATGTAATTGCGCGCAATCAACGCAAAGCTCGCATTGGCGCCGCCTGCTCCGTAGGGATAGACGGCGTCTTGATTGAAGCGGGAGAAATTCTCGAGTGTCTGCCGGAACGAATCGACATGATTGGCATCACCGGCCACGCAGGCCACGATATCAGCGTCACGCGCCTGGACCGCCCGCGCCGCCTTCCGCACCGCCGCGATGGCACTCGCGCCGCCGAGCGGGATCGTATCAAGCCACCGCACGCACAGACCGAAATGCTGGGTCAGACCAACGCCGCTGTCGTTCCCCAGCGTGAAGCTGGAGACACACAGGCCGTCGATATCCAAACTCTTAATCCCGGCCTGCGCCACGAGCGCGCTCAAGGCGCGGCCGATCCACCATTGCGCGCTTTCGATCGAATAGCGCATGTAAGGAATCGTGACCGGAACGGCCATGACGACCCCATCGTAGGATGCGCGCTGAGTCTTCTCCACTGTCATCCGCCCGGATTAGCGCTTCAGACCACCGTCAGCTTCACGTCGATATTGCCACGCGTCGCATTCGAATAGGGGCAGCGCTCATGCGCACCAGCAACGATCTCCTCGGCCAGAGACTTCTCGATGCCCGGCAGGCTGACCCTGAGCTCAACCGCAAGCGCATAGCCGACCGGGATCGGGCCCATCCCAACCTTCGCGGTGACCGACGGCTCGGCGGACGGCGTCATCTTCCTGGTACGAGCCACGAGCTTGACCGCGCCGAGAAAACACGCCGCATAGCCGGCGGCAAAGAGCTGCTCCGGATTGGTTCCCTCACCGCCGGGCCCACCCAGCGCTTTCGGCAAGGACAGCGACACCGACAGCAAGCCATCCGCGCTCGCAGCCTTCCCGTCGCGGCCACCCGTCGCCGTGACCTCGGTCTCGTAGAGGATCTTTTCAGGCTGCACCATTCTTGGTCTCCACCGCGGGACTCGGCTCCCGGCACAATTGCGTGTTGCAAGCGAGCAGCGCGCGAAAATCCTCGCGGGCGAGCGCGCTGGCCCGGCTGAAGCTGGGGCCGCGACTCGGCTCGGTCCCGTTGAGCCGCCTGAGCTGCACCCACATCTCGGCATTCTTCAAGGCGACCGCCGCGCAATTGACCACCGGCGCGTGATCGATCTTCAAACCGTGTTCACGGCCGATCAACAGCCCCGGCAGCACGCCGGCGGGAATCACCACATCGGCGCCGCGCTCCAGCAGCGGACGCGCACACGCCACGAAGTCCCTGATCATCCGCGCCTGCGCCTCCTGGTCGCCGGCAAACGCGGCGGCAAAATCCTCGGGCTTGCAACCAAGCCCGACAACATGGGCAATGCGACCACCGAGACCGTAACGTTCGGCCTGCTCATAATGCCAGACCTCGAAGACGGGATCGAGCGTCACCAGGCCAAGCCGCCTGCCGAGCTGCGAGGCGGCAAGCAGGGTCGCCTCCCCTGTCCCGATCACCGGAATGTCGAGCGCGGAGCGAAGCTCATAAAGCCCGGGATCCTGAAAGTGTCCCATGACGAAAGCGTCGAACCCGCCCTGTTCGGCTGCGATGCCGTTGTCGATGGCCTGAATCGCACAGCGCAACTCCGCGAGGCGACCGAATTCGCGATCAGGCGGCGAGATTCCTTCGACGTGAACGCTCGTGCCAGGCGCCGCGATCGCGTTGAGGTACTCCGACAGCCGCGCCATGTAGGGCGCATTCACGCTCGCATCAACGAAGCTCTGCCAGAAGATGCGCATCGCCCTTCTCCCCGGACGTCGGAAGATCCATCCTCGATCTGCCGCCGTAGAAATTTCAATCATAAACTAATTGGTGCGTCAATGCGCTCAGCGCGATACGCGGGCAGTTGGACGACAGCCGGCCAGACTGCACATTGCTCGGCGGGCGATGGCGCGGCAATCGGCGCAGCCTGACGAAAATGTATGCAATAACATTTTTTTCTTACGAAACGCCGGCGCGTGTTGACGGCTTCGCCAATAATACTTTAGGCTTTAACTAATCCATCGGCGCAGCCGCTGGGCCCAGACACCGATGTTGCAGGGCACCGATTTTGAGACTCTCGATCGCCTGGACAGTCACAGAGCCGCCGGCAGCATCGTCGCTCTCGCGTCGCGGCTGCAGCGCTCCTCAGGCGATGCCCGAAAGCGCTTCCGGGTCTCTCGCATGGCAACGCGGCTTCGACAGCAGCCGATGCCATGACCGCTGACGCCCGCCAAGCAGCCCTTCATCGGTGCGCCCGGCCTGCGGCGCTGCAGCATCGTCTCCGATCATTGTGTCAGCTCCCGGCGGGGAGCAAGCTTCCCAAACCGGTCACCCCAGGAGGAGAACGCAAATGCGAAGGACTGTGAGCATACTCGCGCTTGTCGCCGGCGTCTTTGCGGCAACAGCTGCTCAGGCCGACATAACCATTGGTTTCGTCACATCGCTGAGCGGCCCCGGCGCCTCGATCGGCATTCCGTATGGCCGCGGCATCGCAGCGGCGTATGAATACAAGAAGGTGATCAATGGCGAGACCATTCGTCTGATCCAGCTGGACGATGGATCCGACCCATCCGCCGCAACCCGCAATGCGCGCAAGCTCGTGGAAGAGGAGAAGGTCGACCTCCTGATCGGCACGGCCACGGCTCCCTCGACCATCGCGATGGCCGCCGTCGCCAGCGAATTGAAGGTGCCGATGATCGCGGTGTCGCCGATCGGCAAGCTGCCGGAATCGCCGGAGCAATGGGTCGTCTCGGTCCCACAACCCGCATCCTTGCTGGTCAAGATCGTCGCCGACCGCATGAAGCGCGATGGCATGAAGAACATCGGCTATATCGGCTTCTCCGACGCCTGGGGCGATCTCGTCTATAACGGCGCAAAGGCGGCCGAAGCCACCGATGACATCAAGGTGCAGACCAACGAGCGTTATGCTCGGACGGACACGTCGGTGACGGCGCAAACGCTGAAGGTGCTCGCGGCCCGGCCGGATGCCGTCCTCGACGGCGGCTCGGGCACGCAGGGTGCGCTGCCTCTCCTGAGCTTGGCCGAGCGGGGTTTCAAAGGCAAGACGTATGGCACGGTCGCCCTGGTCAATCCGGATTTCGTCCATGTCGGCGGCAAGGCCGCCGAAGGGATCCAGGTGTCGGCCGGCCCGGTGATCGTGGCCGAGCAGCTCCCGGACGATCATTTCGCCAAGAAGCTCGCGTTGGATTTCCGCGCGGTCTACCAGAAGACCCATAATATTCCGACGACGGACGGCTTCTCCGCCTATTCGTTCGACGCCTGGCTCATCTTCGCCAACGCCGCCGAACAGGCACTCAAAACCACAAAGCCCGGCACCAGCGCATTCCGCGGCGCCCTGCGCGACGCCATTCTCAGCACCCGGGAACTGCCCGGCGTCCACGCCATCTACAATTTCAAGCCGGGAGCGGTCACGGGCGTGGACGAACGATCTCTCGTCATCGTTCGCCTGACCGATGGCGCGTGGAAGTATGCGCCATAATTCGACGACTGACCACCACTCGGAACGGGGAAGCGCGCCGTCATGACGAGCGATATCGCCGCCATTCTTGCGATCGACGGCATCGCCACCGGCGCAGTCTATGCGCTGGTGGCGATCGGAACCGTGCTGATCTTCACGGTCACCCGCGTCATCTTCATTCCGTTCGGCGATATTGCCGCGTTCACCGCGCTGACGCTGGCTGCTCTCGATGCGAAGCGGTTTCCCGGCACCGGAACGCTCGTTCTGGTGCTGGCCTGCCTCGCAACCCTCGTGGAAATCATTTCGCTGCTGCGCACGAACGAGCCGCGGCTCGTGCCGCGCGCGCTGCTGCTTTATCTCGCTCTGCCATGCGCGATCGTCGGCGCAGCCTGGATCGCGACCCGCATGGATCCGCCACTGGCGGTCCGGCTCGTGCTCGCACTGATGCTGATCACCCCGATCGCTCCCCTTCTCGACCGGATCGTGTTTCGTCCGATCGCCGACGGCACGGTGCTGTTGTTGCTGACGGTCTCGGTCGCATTGCATTTTGCACTGGTCGGTCTTGGCCTGCTGTTTTTCGGACCTGAGGGCGTGCGCACCGAACCGCTGACCTCGCTGTCGACCGAGATTGCCGGCATGCTCATCTCCGGTCAGACCATGCTGATCGTGATCGCGGCGCTCGTCTTCAGCGGTCTACTTTATCTGTTCTTCGACTTCACATTGGTTGGCAAATCGCTGCGCGCCACCGCCGTGAACCGGACCGGCTCGCGCCTGATGGGAATCCGGCCGGCACGCGCCGGGACCATCGCCTACCTCCTCGGCTCGCTGATGGCCGGCGTGTCGGGCATCCTGATCGCGCCGGTGAACACCGTGTTCTACGATTCCGGCTTCCTGATCGGCCTCAAGGCTTTCGTCGGCGCGATCGTGGGCGGCCTGACCAGCTATCCCGGAGCGGCGATCGGCGCCGTGGGCGTCGGCATTCTCGAAAGCTTCGCATCCTTCGAGAGCAGCGCGCTGAAGGATGTCATCGTGTTCTCGCTCCTGATCCCGATTCTGATCTGGCGGTCCCTATCCTCCCTGCATTCCGAGGAGGAGATCGAAGAATGACCCGTCTTCACGTCCAACTGGCGGCAATGGTGGCGATGCTGTGCCTTGCTGCCGCGCCCTTCCTCCTGCCCCCGTTCACGATCACGCTGATGAACTATATCGGGGTGTATTCGCTGGTCGCGATCGGCCTCGCGCTTCTCACCGGCGTCGGCGGCATCGTCTCGTTCGGACAGGCGGCTTTCGTCGGGATCGCGGCCTATGCCACCGCCTGGGTGTCGGCCCTCAACGGACACTCCCCCTGGGTCGGCCTCCTCCTGGCGTTGACGCTGACCTGCAGCATCGCGACCCTGCTCGGGCTCGCCACCCTTCGGCTGCAGGGGCATTTCCTCTCGCTCAGCACCGTGGCATGGGGGCTCGCGATCGGCTTCCTGTTCGGCAATGTGGAAGGGCTCGGACGCTTCAACGGCATCGCATCGATTCCGCCGATCAGCTTCGGGTCCTATGCCCTGGTCTCCAGCGCGCAGGTCTATTTCCTGATCTGGGGCATCGTCGCAGCCGTTCTCTGGATCGGATATAATCTGCTGGACTCGCGCCTCGGCCGCGCGATGCGCGCGTTGCGGGGCGGCAACACGCTGGTCGAGAGCCTCGGCATCAGTGCGTTCCGGATCAAGCTGCTGATCTTCGTCATCGCGGCGTTTCTGGCGGCCCTGTCCGGCTGGCTCTACGCCCATATGAGCCGTTTCATCAGTCCCGGCCCGTTCGATGCCGGCATGGGCATCGAGTACCTCATGATGTCGATGGTCGGCGGCGCAGGAAGTCTGCTTGGGGGCGTCGTCGGCGCCGCGATCGTGACGCTGCTCAAGAACAGCGTCCAGGACTATCTGCCATTGATCGCCAAGGGGGCATCCGGCCAGCTTGAGATCGTCGCCTTCTCCGCGCTGTTCATCCTGTTCCTGCAATGGGCCCGGCAGGGGATCGTGCCATTCGTCGGGCGCTATCTGCCGAAGCTGCGTCGCGATCGGCCGCAACCCGCCCCTGCCCTGCCGCGCCGTGCACAGCCTGCGCCTGGAGAGCTGCTGCTCAAAGTGGACGGTGCCGAGCGACGTTTCGGCGGCCTTGTCGCCGTGAACAATGTGAGCTTCGACGTGCGCTCCGGGGAGATCCTGGCCGTGATCGGGCCGAACGGCGCCGGCAAGAGCACCATGTTCAACTGTCTGACGGGCGCGCTCCGCGTCAACAAGGGCGACATCGTCTTTGCTGGACGCTCGATCACCCGTGAGGCGCAATCGCGGATCGCCAAGGCGGGCATCGCCAGAACGTTTCAGCACGTCAAGCTCAGGCCGCGGATGAGCCTGCTCGAAAACGTGATGCTCGGCACCTATGCTCGGACCCGCACCGGCCTGCTCGCGAGCGCCTTGCGCCTCAACCGGCGCGAGGAGGCCAGTGCGCAGTTCGAAGCGCTGCGTCAGTTGGAGCGCGTCGGGCTCGGCGACAAGCCGTTCGACATCGCCGGCAACCTGCCGCTCGGCAACCAACGCATCCTGGAGATCGCGCGGGCCCTCGCCGCGGACCCGGCGCTGCTGGTGCTCGACGAACCGGCTGCCGGACTTCGCCGCCAGGAGAAGCTGCGGCTGGCCGAACTGCTCAGGTCGTTGCGGAATGACCACCTGACCATCCTGATCGTCGAGCACGATATGGAGTTCGTGATGTCCCTGGTCGATCGCATCGTCGTGCTCGATTTCGGATCCAAGCTCTGCGAAGGCGACCCCGCCGCGATCCGGAACGACGAGCGGGTTCAAGAAGCCTATCTCGGAGGCGTCGCGTGAGCCCGATGTTCGCTATGACGGATGTGACCGTCTGTTACGACCATGTCGAAGCGGTCCGCAACGTGTCGCTGTCGGTCGAAGAAGGACAGATTGTCACGGTGATCGGCCCGAACGGGGCCGGCAAGACCACGCTGCTGATGGCGGCAATCGGGCTGCTCGCGTCGCGCGGCCGGATCCGTTTTCAGGGCAGCGAGATCGGCAGGATGTCGGTCGAAAACCGCGTCGAGCGGCGGCTGTGTCTCGTTCCGGAAAAGCGCGAGCTGTTCTCCGACATGACGGTCGCGGACAATCTCCTGCTCGGCTCCTACAGCCTGCGCGATCGCTCGGGTGTCCGCCAGGCGCTCGACGAGGTGTATGATCGCTTCCCCCGGCTTCGGGAGCGGCAACGCCAGACTGCCGGAACACTCTCCGGCGGTGAACGCCAGATGCTGGCGCTGGGACGGGCATTGATGGCCAAGCCGAAGCTGCTCATGCTGGACGAGCCCAGCCTTGGTCTTGCTCCGCTGATCGTGCGCGAAATCTTCCGCACCATCGCGTCCTTGCGCGATCTCGGCGTGTCCATCCTGCTGGTCGAGCAGAACGCTCGCGCGGCACTCGAGACGGCCGATTACGGCTATGTGCTCGAGACCGGCGAGATCGTCCAGTCGGGCCCGGCCAAGGACCTGATCCACGATCCCCGGCTGATCACAGCCTATCTCGGCGGCCATTGACGCGATGGTGTGACGGGCTGGCCGCGGCGCGTGGACAAATCGTCCAAGCGGGCAGCAACGCTCGCCACGCTATGGATGTGCCGTGCCGGGACGGACCGTCGTGGTCAGCATCGGAAAATGCTTGTTGCCGCCCGCAAATGGCGGGAAGCGGAGAAAGTCCTCCCGCATCCGCTTGATCACATCGGAACTCAGCGCCCGCGCCAGCGCGTCCGGACTGTCGAACACCAGTTTGTTGCGCTGCATGTGCTCGACGCGTCGTGAGGGCAGCCGGTCGATCCAATCGACCCGCGTATAGATCTCGATCTGGCGGACATCCGGAAACGTCCGCATGATCGCGGGATGGTGCTCGATATAGTGCAGATTCCAGGCGTTCATGTCGTCGGCTGGCCCCGGATAATGAACGAGATAGCTGCACGGTCTCACCGTGCCGTCCGGATGCGTGGCGACATCGACAGGGAAACGTCGCGTCACCATCACCTGATGCGTGACGTCCAATCCAGCAAGGCTCGACAGCCCCCTGCCCGTTGCCAGGCCAGAGAGAATGCCGCCCCTGTTCAGGGCAGCCTCACAGGTCGGCAAGTCCGGAAAGCGCAGTTGCAGTGCAAATGCCGGTCCGGCACCGTCGGCGCGATAGGGATGATCGACGGACTGCTCGAGTGGCGTAAACAGCAGCCCTTCCGTCATATCCGGGATCGACGCGACTGCCTCGATCGCGGCCGCGAGATCCCCGGCACTGATCCGCCGCTCGCCGGCCATGTCAGCAAAGGTCATGAAACATGAGATCATGCGATGGATCGTGCTCCGTCGGCCGCGATCTCCAGGCCTTTCACAAGCGCCGCACGAACGTCGTCCGGCCATGGAATGGCACGGCGATCAACCAAGGATGTTGCAGCCAGGATCTGATTTGCGGTCCATCGGGCGCCATCCGATCCCGATATCACGTGGCCCAGTTGAAGCGATGCCCGGCCGACGCGCTTGATGCGGAGCTCGAAGGTCAGCCGGTCGCCGAACAGCGACGGGACCGAGAAATCGCAGTCGAGATGCACCGTGGGGGTCCCGATCTTGCGGACCGTGATCAGCTCCTGCCAGGGAAAGCCGATCGTCGCCCAGAACTCCTCGACAACTCCATTGAGCATGTCGAGATAGGACGGGAAGTAGGCAATCCCTGAAGGGTCGCAGTCGCCGAATCTCAGCTCGCGCTCGAATGAGAACCGGCTCATCAGATCGCCACCACCGGGTGCCTGATGACCCCGATCCCGTCAATGCCGGCCTCGACCACGTCGCCCGGCCACAACCATTCCTGCGGTGTCATTCCGGCGCCGACGCCATCGGGCGTTCCGGTCGCGATGATGTCGCCGGGCTCCAGCGTCATTCCCGAAGAAATGTCCGTGATCAGCGTTGGAATGTCGAAGATCATGTATTTGGTGTTCGAATCCTGCTTCGTTTGCCCGTTCTTCGTGAGCCAGAGACGCAGATCGTGCGGATCGGGTATCTCATCGGCGGTCACGATGCACGGGCCGAAGGGCGCGTAGGTGTCCATGCCCTTCGAGAAAATCCACTGGCCGGCGCGACGATTATCGCGCGCGGAGATGTCGATCATCACCGAATAGCCGAAGACATGCTTCATCGCATTTACGACCGCAATGCGCGTTGCGGTCTTGCCGACGATCACCGCGAGCTCCACCTCCCAGTCGAGCTGCTGCGTCATCTTCGCATTGTGCTGGATGGCCGCGCCCGGCCCGATCACCGCGGTCGGCGGCTTGGAGAAGACCACCGGCTGCTTCGGCAGATCCTTGTCCGTGTCCAGGCTCTTGGCGGACTCCGCAACATGGGCGCGGTAGTTGAGGCCGATGCCGAAAATGTTCTTTCGCGGACGGGGAATGGGAGCCAGCAATTTGACGTCCTCGACCGGGACGGCAGAACCGCTCGGCAGAGATCCGCTTCCGCTGTCCAGGCATTGCCCGAGCGCGGGAAGAAGCGTGACGCTATTGTCGATGAACGACAGCATGTCGTTCGGCCACGAGAGATGGTGCGAGGCACCGAGGCGCTCGACATCGACGACCAGTCCATTGACGAGAGCACCCAGACGGGCGCCGCTGGAGCCCAGGGTGTAAGTAACAAGGCGCATGACGTGACGATCCGGCTTTTCTGGTGGAACTGTTGAAGGCTCAGGACGCTGCGGGCTGATGGCCTGAATTGTCGCCGTAGGCCTCTTCCCGATAGAACCCAAGCCCCTCGATGACCGGGAGGTCGTTGAAGCTGAACAGGCAGGCGTCGTCACTGTCCGACGCATTGCCATGCTCGTGCCAGGCCCAGGACGGGACACAGAAGATATCGCGCTCCTGCCAATCCAGCCGTTTGCCGGCGACGATCGAATACCCCCGTCCCTTGGCGACCTGATAGATGAAGCTGCCGGTGTGCCGATGCGACTTGGTCTTTTCACCGGGCCGGAGCAGTTGCATGCTGGCGCCGATCGTCTGCATCACGTGCCCGCCGGTGATCGGATTGACGTAGTTCATCAGAATTCCGTCAAAGGGCGACCCGTCGGTCGCGGCAGCATACTTCCGCAAGGAGTCGTAAGTCGGCTCCCATTCATATTTGAACATCGGCGAATAGCCCTTCGACCATCGCGAGTCCGCCGGACGAAGACCGGGATTGCCCCAGGTCTTGGTCATATCGTCCACGGGATAGCCGGACTCCTCCTGCTGGATCTTTGGATGCACAGCGAAGAAATTGGCCTCCAGCGCATTGACCAGCGGAATGTCGAGACCATCCTGCCATATGCAGACGGAGCCGCCGGCCTCGACCCCATGCTCGTGCCAGGTCCCATTCGGCGTGAGCACAAAGTCGCGCGCGCCGAGCGTCATCTTGTGGCCGTCGACGATGGTGTAGGCGCCCGTCCCCTCCATGATGAAGCGCAGGGCGGAGGCGGAGTGCGCATGCGCGGAAGCGACCTCCCCGGGATGCATCACCTGCAGGCCGGAATAGAGCCAGCCGACCGCGGCCGACACGTCCCGGCGGCCCGGATTGTTGAGATAGATCACGCGGCGTCCCGCCTTCTCCGGGGAGACCAGCTCCACCGACCGGAGCACATGCTCGCGCAGATCCTGGTAGCGCCAGAGCACGGGAACGGACGCAGATTGCGGCTGCCATGGCTCGATCTTGTTGGCGACCGTCCAGAGCGCTCCCGCCTCGTATTTCTCCAGATCCTTGTAGTAGGCCTGTAGCTCGGGCGTATCCTCGACATTGGCCCGACCGATGACGTTCTCGCGCATTCTTCCCTCCATGTGTGCGTCACGGCGTGTCTGGCGGCGGCCTCGTCCACCAATGCGGCCTTGGCAGCGGTCGCGCTTGCGTCGAGACAGGCGGGGTGAGGCCTGGACCGCGGCAGCCCTGAAACCAGAGTGTTTCAGCATCCGGACCGCGCCGTCACCGGCCTGTGGTAACGTCCCGGAGCGATGCTCCGGAAGGATCGGCAACGCTTAACCGCGTTGACTTATTTCACATGTAAAATTATGATATCGCATATTTCTGGAGGGTGCAATGGCGGAACGTTCTTTTGCGCGCGAGGTCGAGGATCTCCGGCTTGGGCACGGCGACACCTTTCGCGGCGAAGGCATCCTCGCAATCACCAAGGCGCTGTTGCAGTCGGGAGTAGCCTATGTCGGCGGCTACCAGGGATCGCCGATCTCGCATCTGATGGACGTGCTCGCCGACGCCAAGGATGTCCTCGATGAGCTTGGCGTCGTCTTCCAGAGTTCGGCGAACGAAGCGGCGGCGGCGGCGATGCTCTCGGCGTCGGTCATGTATCCCCTGCGCGGCGCGGTGGCGTGGAAATCGACCGTGGGGACCAATGTCGCCTCCGATGCGCTGGCCAACCTCGCGTCGGGCGGCGTCACCGGCGGCACGATGATCATCGTCGGCGAGGATTACGGCGAAGGCTCCTCGATCATGCAGGAGCGCACGCATGCCTTCGCGATGAAGTCGCAGATGTGGCTGCTCGACCCGCGCCCCGATCATGAATGCATCGTCAATCTGATCGAGAAGGGCTTCGAGCTCTCGGAATATTCGAACACACCCGTCATGCTCGAGGTTCGTGTTCGCGCCTGCCACATGCACGGAAGCTTCGTCTGCAAGGACAATCTCAAGCCGCGCCACACTATCAAGGACGCCCTCAACAATCCCAAGCGCGACGTCAACCGCATCGTGCTGCCGCCGGCGGCCTACGAGCATGAGCAGGAGAAGATCAAGACCCGGATGCCGGCAGCGATCCGGTTCGTTCACGAGAACAGGTTGAATGAACAGTTCGGACCGAAGCAGGGCAAGGTCGGCATCATCATGCAGGGCGGGATGTACAACAACGTCATCCGCGCGCTGCAATATCTCGGCCTCTCCGACGCTTACGGCAACACCCAGGTTCCGCTCTATGTCATGAACGTCACCTATCCGGTGATCGACAGCGAGGTCGCGGAGTTCTGCCTGGACAAGGAGGCCGTGCTGATCGTCGAGGAAGGTCAGCCGGAATATCTCGAACAGGCGATCAACACCGTGCTCCGGCGGAAGGACATTCAGGCACGCATTCATGGCAAGGACGTGTTGCCCATGGGAGGCGACTATACTGCGCAGGTCCTGCTTGGCGGCGTCCGCGACTTTCTGGAGAGGTGCGAGCCAAGACTGCTCGGCAATCGGCCGCCCGCTCCCGATGCCACGCCCGTGCTCAACCATCCTGCCGTGGAGAGGCTGAAACAGGTCGTACCGGCCCGTCCCCCCGGACTTTGCACCGGTTGTCCGGAGCGGCCGATCTTCGCTGCCATGAAGCTCGTCGAGGAGGAGCTCGGCCAGCACCATGTCTCGGCCGACATCGGCTGCCATCTGTTCTCGATTCTTCCGCCCTTCAACATCGGCGCAACGACCATGGGCTTCGGCCTCGGTCCCGCCTCGACCTCGGCCTTCAACGTGAAGGCTGACAAGCGCGCGATCGCGGTGATGGGCGATGGCGGCTTCTGGCACAATGGACTGACCAGCGGCATCGGCAATGCCGTGTTCAACAAGCACGACGGCGTGTTCGTCATCGTCGACAACTACTACACGTCGGCCACCGGCGGCCAGGACATCCTGTCCTCGCGCGCCACCAATACGCGGCGCAAGACCAACAATTCGATCGTGCAGGCCGTCAAGGGCATTGGCGGCCAATGGGTCCGGCAGATCGATCGCACCTATGACGTCGGCCGGATGCGCGACACCCTCAAGGAGGCGCTGACCACGAAGGCAGAAGGCCCGAAGGTCATCGTGGCGTCCTCCGAATGCATGCTGAACAAGCAGCGTCGCGTGCGGCCGCAGATCAACAAGGCCATCAAGGACGGTGTGCGCACCGTGAAGGAGCGGTTCGGCGTCGATGAAGACGTCTGCACCGGCGACCATGCCTGTATCCGGCTCTCCGGCTGTCCGTCGCTGTCCGTGAAGCAGCTCGACGATCCGCTGCGGGATGATCCCGTCGCCGCCATCGACAATTCCTGCGTCGGCTGCGGCAATTGCGGCGAGGTCGCGGAGGCGGCCGTGCTCTGCCCGTCCTTCTACCGCGCCGATGTCATCCATAATCCGACGCGCTGGGACAGGTTCAAATCCAAGCTGAGCATGGCCGTGATCGGCTGGCTGCAGCAGCGGCGAGACCGCAAGCGCCCCGTGCTCGAGGCGCTGGCATGAGAGACGAATCCACCCGCCTGGCGCTTCCCGCGGCTGGCGATGCCACCGAACGGCCGATCTCGATTGCCATCGTGGCGATGGGTGGCCAGGGCGGCGGCGTGCTCACCGACTGGATCGTTCAGCTCGCCGAGGACCAGGGCTGGGTCGCGCAATCGACATCGGTTCCCGGCGTCGCCCAACGCACCGGCGCGACCATCTATTACATCGAAGCGATGCCGCCGCTCGATGGCCGCAAGCCTGTGCTCGCGCTCACGCCGACTCCCGGCGACGTCGACGTCGTCATGGCGGCCGAATTCATGGAGGCCGGCCGCTCGATCCTGCGCGGCCTCGTGACCCCGGACCGGACCACGCTGATCGCGTCGGATCATCGCTCATTCGCGATCGCCGAGAAGATCGCGCCGGGAAATGGCATCGCCGACCAGGGCGCGGTGACCGGCGCGATCGGCATCGCGGCCAAGACCGAGATCGTCTTCGACATGAATGCGCTGGCGATCGCCCATGGCAGCGTCATTTCGGCGGCGATGTTCGGCGCCCTCGCCGCGGCCGGCGTTCTGCCGTTCAATGTGGAGAGCTTTCGCGCAGTGATCCGCGCCGGCGGCAAGGGCGCGAATGCCAGCCTGCGGACCTTCGATGCCGCCCTCGCCCAGGTTCAGACGGGATCCTTCGCGGCCGCGGCACCAGAACCGGCGGAGGCCACCCGCCCGGCTCCCGCTCCGATGGAGCCGGGTCTCGCCGCCCTTGTCACGCGCCTCAAGCAGCAATTCCCGGCCCCTGTGCAGGCCATGGCGCTGGCCGGACTGAAGAAGGTTATCGACTTCCAGGATCTCGCTTACGGCAGCGAATATCTGGATCTGCTCGACAGGTTGCTGGCGGCCGACCGCCAATGCGGCGGCGGCGACAAGGCGTTCGCCTTCACCGAGGCCGCGGCGAAATACCTCGCCAACGCCATGGCCTATGATGACGTCATCCGGGTCGCCGATCTGAAAACACGGGCGGGCCGCCGCGCACGGATCGCGAATGAACTCGAATTGTCGCAGGATTCCGTGCTGCAGACGACCGAATTCATGCATCCCCGGATGGAGGAGGTGATCGGCATGCTGCCAGCGCGCCTCGGCCGCTGGCTCGGCGGCAAGCCGCGTCTGGTCGGCTGGCTCGACCGCCGCGTCAGCAAAGGGCGCCGGGTCCGGACCTACTCCCTCCCCTGGTTCCTGGCCCTCTATGCCGTCGGCGGGTTCCGCGGCCTGCGCCGCGCCACCCTGCGTCACGCTGTCGAGACGGCGCACCGGGACGAATGGCTCGCGGCCGCCACAGCGGCCGTCCGGAGCAATTACCAGCTGGGCGTCGAAATCCTGCAATGCCGCCGTCTGGTGAAGGGCTATTCCGATACGCACGGAAGAGGTCTTTCGAAGTTCGACCGCACGCTTGCAGCGATCAAGCTGATCGAGCGGCGCGAGGATGCCGCCGACTGGGCACGGCGGCTGCGGGAAGCCGCGCTGAAGGACAGCGCGGGCACCGAGCTCGACGGCGTGATCCGGACCATCAAGTCTTTCGCCTGATCGCGCCGGCTGCGCATCTTGCCGTTCACTGCCCCTACTCGACGGGACGCCATGTCTGCAGCACGCGAGAAGGCCACCACGCCCGCCACCGGACAGACCGAGACCCGGTTCTGGCTGCAACTTCTGTCGCTTCACGGCGAGCTGTTTGCCGCCCTGAACGCGGCGATGATCGCGGAACTGGGCTTGTCCTTGGCGAAGTTCGATGCGCTCGCTCAGCTCGCCCGCTATCCTGACGGTCTGACGCTCGGGCGGTTGACGCAGAACCTGAAAGTGTCGGGCGGCAATGTGTCAGGGCTGGTGCAACGTCTGGCGGCGGACGAGCTCATCAGCAGGGAGATGTCGAACGAGGATCGGCGTTCGTTCATTGTTCGCTTGACGCCCAAGGGCGAAGCGGTGTTCAGGAAGGCGGCTGGCGTGCACAACAGGCATCTGCGACAGCGCCTCGAAGATGTCCCGACTCACGAACTGGAGGCCGCGCTTTCGATCCTACGGTCGATCTCCTCCAAAGTCCGCTCCGAGCAGAAAAATCAGAATCGCAGGACCTAATGGCCAAGGACTCCAGGAATCGGTGGAAATCGGGACCACCTCGGACGCGAGACCAGCTGCAGAGCTACATTCCCTATCTCCTCAACCGGCTCGCCAATCGCTGGAACCTCGATCAGAACCGTGATCTCAGCGAGCACGGCATCAACAACGTCGTATTCCGAACCTTGTCGGTGCTGTTCATCTACAAGACCCTCACCGTCAATGAGGTCGCCGTTCTCGCCGTGACCGAACAGTCGACCGCGAGCCGCATGGTCGAATCCATGGTGACGTCGGGCCTCGTGAAGCGGGAGATTGCCGAGGAGGATCAGCGCCGGCGGGTCGTGGGCCTCACTCCGGACGGCGAAGCCTTGCTGCGAAAGGTCTGGCCGATCATGGAACGAAACTATGATCGGCTGACCGCGGGCATCGACCCCGACGAGATCGAGATCTGCGCGCGCGTGCTCGCCAAGATGGTCACCAACATCCGGCAGAACGACATCTGACCTGCCGAGGTCAGGGACCGAGGCCGACCAGGCTGGCGCCGCCGCAGACATACAGCACTTGTCCGGTCACGAAGTCGGAACGCTCGTCGAGGAAGAATTCGATGGCATGGGCCACGTCCTCGCGCGCGCCGAGCCGTCCCACGGGGATGTTGCGCGCCATCCGCTCCTGCTGCTCCGATCCCTTGGGAATGACGCCCCAGAAATTATCCGTCAGGATCGGGCCTGGGGCGACGACGTTCACCGTAATGCCCCCGGACGCGAGTTCGAGCGCCCAGGTCCGCGCCATCCCATGGACTCCGGCCTTGGTCGCGGAATAGGCCGAGCGCGTCACCGCGCCCATCGCCGCGCGCGAGCTCACGAAGACAATTCGTCCGAACCGACGCGCGCGCATTCCGTCCAGCGCCGCCTGTGTCAGAAGCATCGGCGCTCCCAGATGCAACTGCGCAAGCGTCAGAATATCTTCCGGCTTGGCATCGGGCAGAAGATTGGGAAGGATCACGCCGGCATTATGCACGAGACAATCAACGGCATGGGCCTGACAGATCTCCTGCGCGATCGCGCGCGTGGCGTCGATGCTGGTCAGGTCGGCGCGATAGGCCGCGAGCAAGTCATGCGTCCAGTCCGGCTTGTCCAGGCCGACCGAGACCACGCGCTGCCCCCTCGCGACGAGCCTCTTTGCCAATTCCTCGCCGATCCCGGAATTTCCACCGGTGATGAGCGTGGTCCGTCTTGGACCGGAGGTCTGCTGCATGGTCATCACACCTGCCGCCGCTTGAGATCACGCAGATCGAAGAACGCGCCATCCTGCATCAGTCTGGCGACGTGATCCTTCAGTCCGCCGCGCTGGATCTTCTCGGTTGCCGTCAACGGCAAACGGTCCACGAAGCAGATCCAGCCCGGAGCCTTGTAATAGGCCATCTGCGCGAGACTCCAGCGGACGATCTCCTCGGCCAGTTTGCGGTCCGCACCGCCCTGCTCCGCAATGATGACCGCCGCAACCTCGTCGCCACGAACCTTGTCAGGTGTCGCTGCCACCGCGGCCTGCCGGACTGCAGGATGGCGGTTGAGGACCGACTCGACCTCGACCGCGGCAATATTCTCGCCCGATCGGCGGATGACGTTCTTCTTGCGATCGACGAAATGCAGATCGCCATCGTCGTCGCGGGAGACGATATCACCGGTATGAAACCATCCGCCCTGCCACGCTTCCGCGGTGGCTTCCGGGTTCTTCAGATATTCCCGGAAGAAGCCGTAGCGCGGATCCGGGCCCGCCCGCCGCACCAGCAATTCGCCCGGCGATCCCGCCGGCGTCTCTTTGCCGCTGTCATCGACGATGCGGATCTCGATGTCAGCGGACGGCCGCCCGAAGCAGCTGGTGCCGACCTTGCGCGGCTCGACATTGGCGGCGATGACGCCGCCGCTTCCCGTCTCGGTCATCGCCCAGGCTTCCAGCAGCGGGAAGCCGAAACGCTCCTCGAACGGCGCATGCAGGAGCTTGTCCACGCCGGCCCCGAAGCCGAAGCGCACCGAATGCGCGCGATCCTCCGCCGATGCCGGCGCGCTCATCAACATCGACGGCATGACGCCCAGATAGTGCAGGCAGGTCGCGCGGCTTTCCTTGACCGAGTCCCACCAGGAGCGCGGATGGAAGCGATCCAGCATCGTGAGACAGCCGCCGACCGACAACATCGCCATCAGCGATACGGCCATGGCGTTCATGTGAAACAGCGGCAACGGCGTGATCATCCGCTCGCGACCAGTCCTGAGATCGATCAACCCGCCGACGTCCCGATACCAGTCTCCGCTGTAGAGGTAGTAGGTATTGGTGAGCACGCAGCCCTTCGGCTGACCTGTCGTCCCCGACGTATACAGCAATGCGCATTCGGAAGATGCATCGCCGGCCCGAGACGGATGCGGGCCGCCAAACGGCGCGGGGATGTCGTCCTCGACCGTCACCACCGGGATTGGACGGCCGGCATTGCGCGCAGCCGCCTCCACCTCCTCGCGCCGTTCGGCGAGGACGAAGGCCGCATTCATGTCTGAATGCGCGATGATGTATTCGAGCTCGCTGAGCCGGAGATCCGGGTTGATCGGGACGACCGAGACCCCGAGCGCGTTGAGCGCGAACCACAGCTCGACGAAGACCGGTCTGTTCTGAAGCAGCAGCCCGACCCGATGGCCCTCGCCATAGCCCCGTTCTGCGAACGCAGCCTGCCACGCGTCCACCCGCGCGAGCATGGTGGCATAGCTGATCTCGCCGGGCGCGATGCCGTAATTCGCGGCGGTCTCCGTCAGCACGTTGAGAAATGCCGATGGACCGAACCGCAGCGCGGTGTCGCGAAAGCGGGCGTAGACGGAAGGAGAAGTCGTCAAGAGGCCCTCACATGAAGAGCTGGATGTTGCCGAACGGAGCGTCGAAATTGACGAGATCGATCCGCTTCAGCTTGATTTTCAGGTGACCATCGCTCTCGATCAGGTCGTGCGACGCCCATCCCGAATAGCGTTCAAGCACATCCCCACGGGTCTCGGTATAGATGAAAGACGTCCGCGCCTTGAACAGTCCATTGGCCGGATCGCAGGCAGTGATCGTCGGCGCCTGCAGCAGATGATGGCAGCGACTCTTCGGCTTCTGGCTGAAGGTTCGCTCACCCGCCAATCGCTCCACACGCACCTTCAGCAGCAGCAGATCCTCATACATCAAGGACGGCTGCAGCACGGGATCCTGCTGCTGCCATTCCAGCGGCATCCAATAGCGCCCACTGGCGTGGAACAGAGCGAGCCACGCGTCCCACTGCATCGTGTCGAGAAGCTCGGCCTCGCGATAGATGAAATCGGTGATGCTCTTCTCGGTGATCATTCGGCGGCCTCGACGCGCTTGTCCATGTTCATGGTCATAAACTTGGCCCAGGCATGAAACTGGTTGCGCATCTGGCGCTCCGAGGTGCCATTGATGACGGCGGTGACGTCATCCGCTTCGCCGGGCTCGTGCAGCCGCTGCAGATTGACCCACTGGTTGCCATTCGATGTCAGGCCCTCCTGAGCCCGCTCATACATTTCGAGATCATCATGCCCGACGATCGAGGTCGGTGCATTGATGAAGCGGTTGTACATCAGCGCGCGCTCGTAGAGCTTGTCGGGAGCGCCGACAAGACGGTACACCCAGCTCTCGACCAGGGTCTTGTCGACCGCGATCGGGATGAAGTTGCGCAGGATCTGCACGGCGCCCTTCACCATGATGTTCGGGAAGTAGATCGTGTTGTGCCTGACTTCGCCCAGAACCTCATGGGCGCGCTTCTCGCCATAGGTCGCGACCATCTGCTCGACATAACCCTCGACATCCGAGTAGTTCGAGTGGATGGAATTCGCAACGCCGGTATGGCCGTGGCCGTTCGGCCAGATCCTGATGCCGCTCTGCTCGTAGAACTCGTAAGGGCTCATGAACGGAGCATAGAGCTGCACCGCCATCGGCGTCTCCGTCGAGTCGCCCTGCTCGCGCTTCCAGACCTTGACCGCGGTGCCGGCTGAACTCTCATGCGCAACCATCGGATGACACGTATCGGTCTGGTTCTCGACCAGCATCTTCCAATTGCAGTTGTGCATGTAGCGGATCGGCGCGGCCACGACCGCGAGCTTTCCTTCCGGAGAGCGATCAACCATGTTGTCGATGGTCGAGAGGCTTTCGCCGAAATAGTCCGCGAAGGACAGGCCTGCATCGCTCAGACGGACAAAGATGAAGTCGCGATAGACCACGACGTTCTTGACCTTCGCCAATCCTTCGCTGGCTTGCGTGTCGGGAAAGCCGGTGCCCTCATATCCCTTCTTCAAAGGGATGGCGAGCAGCGAACCGTCGGTCTTGAACGACCAGGCGTGGTAGGGACAGCGGAAGAATTTTCCAGTGTTGCCGCACGGCTCCGAGGCGATCTTGACGCCCTTATGCGGACACCGGTTGTAGAAGACATGGATGGCGCCATCGCTATGGCGGCTGGCCATCAGCGGCTGGCGGCCGACATTGGCGGTGATGAAATCTCCTGGTTTCGAAAGCTGGCTGGCATGCCCGATATAGATCCAGCTGTTCGGAAACAGGTGCTCCATCTCGAGATCGAAGATCTCGGGATCGACATAGACGTCGCGATGAACCTCGGCCTTGCGGACCAGCGCCATGATGGCGCCGGCATCATTCCCGTATCTTCCCATGGCGAGCCTCGACTCTCTTCAAAGATCCAACACCAGCCGGTCTGATTTCGCGCGCGACACACAGATCTGCATCAACTTGTTGGAGCGCTTCTCCTCATCGCTGAGAATGACGTCGCGATGATCAGGAACGCCCGCGATCACGCCGCACTGGCAGATGCCACAATCGCCGCGCTGACAATCATAGAGCACGTCGAGCCCGGCCGCCTCCAGCGCTTGAATGATCGTCTGATCTGCCGCGACCGTGACGACCTGCCCCGTCGATCTCAGCTCGACCTCGAACGGCCGGTCTGGCGAACTGGGCGTCTCCGCCCGAAACAGCTCGAAATGAATGCGATCCGGCGGGACGCCTTTCGTCAGCGCCGCGGCCTTCACCGCCTCGATCATGCCTGCCGGGCCGCAGACATAGACGTGAGACCCGGGCGCAGCCGCGGCCAGGGCGGCCGCGATGTCCAAGCGCGACTCGTCGCTGTCATAGTGGATCGAAAGGCTGCGACCACAGATCGCCTGCAACTGTGGCAGGAAAGCGAGCCCTCCCGGCGCCCGCCCCGCATAGTGCAGCCGGAACGGATGTCCTCGCGCGCTCAACTCGGCAGCCATCGAGAGAATGGGAGTGATGCCAATACCGCCAGCGAACAGCAGCGCCGGCGCGGCGCCAGCATGCAAAGGAAAGTTGTTGACCGGCGCGGACGCCTTTACGACATCGCCCGCTCTCAACGCGTGCATGTAGTGCGAGCCGCCGGTCGACGCGGCCTCGCGCAACACGCCGAGCGCCAGCACGCCAGCCGGCAATTCCGGCAGGGCCAGCAGAGAATACGGCCGGTCTCCGCCGTTCGGGAGGGCGACGCGAATATGGGCCCCGGCCTGCCAGTCCGGGACGGCTCCGCCCTCCACGCCGAACACAAGGCTCCGAACGTGCGGTGTCTCCGCAGCGATCGACAGCACCTTGAGCGTCAGCGGATGCGTCTCCATTCCGGCATCTCACATTATATGAATTTGCATATTTTTAGAGGTGTAATAATTGACTGTCAATCGTCGGGACCGATTGTCGACAGCCCGCTCTGCACGGTTCTCCTGGGCAAACTCGACTGCACCGCAAGAGCGATCTGCCGCCGCTTGAAGCGTAGCGGCTGGCGTGACGGCCCTCCAGGTAAAAATAGCAGCAGAACGATCCGTTGAATGCCGTCGCATTGGGCCGGTCGCCGGCCCCAGGTCACACCGGCGTCGGTTCACCCCGCGCAGACTCCTTCACCAGGTCAGCGGTGCTCCCACCGCCTCAGAACTGAAGCTCGAACGCCTCGCGCTCGCTGCGGGTCAGATGCAGCCCGTGCTTGGTACGCCGGTCCAGGACATCGGCCGCGGTCACGGCCCACTCGCGTTCGCGCAGATAGAAAAGTTCGCGTTCATAGAATGTGCCGCCGAAATGACGGCCGAGATCGTTCGGGCTGCGGGCGGTGCCGAGCAGATCCCGCGCACTGCTGCCATAGAGCCGCGCATAATGCGCCACCAGCTCGCGCGGCAGTCCCTGATAGTCGCGAGCGAGATCGATGAGGAACTGTTCGAACGGCCCGCCGAGATCGCCGCCGGGAAGACAGGCGCCCGCCGTCCACGCCGGCGCCAGTTGCGGAAACCACGGCGCGAGCCGCTCCAGCGCCTGCTCCGCGAGGCGGCGGAAGGTCGTGATCTTGCCGCCGAAGATCGACAGCAGCGGCGGCTGATCGGCCGCCCCATGCACCTCGAACACGTAGTCGCGCGTCACCGCGGACGGATTGTCGGCATTGTCGTCATAGAGCGGCCGCACGCCGGAGAACGCATGAACGATGTCGCCCTTGCCCGGCGCGGCGCGGAAATAGCGGTCGAGCACGGCCAGGAGATAATCGACCTCGCCGTCATCGACCGCGACGTCCTCGGCGCGACCATTGTGCACGATGTCGGTGGTGCCGATCAACGCGAGGTCGCTCTCATAGGGATTGACGAAGATCACGCGGCGGTCGGTGTTCTGCAACAGATAGGCCTGCGATCCGCTCCAGAACTTCGGCACCACGAGATGACTGCCTTTGACCAGCCGCACGTGATGCGCCGAGTTCAATCCCGCGACGCCTTGCACCACATCCTGCACCCAGGGGCCGGCGGCGTTCACCAGGGCCCGTGCGCGAACGATCTGCAATTCGCCGTTGGCCGCTCGCATCTCCAGATGCCAGGCGCCGTTCTCCCGCCTTGCGCTGACGGCGCGGGTCCGCGGCAGGATGGTGGCGCCCTTGCGCGCGGCATCGACGAGATTGAGGATCACCAGCCTGGCATCGTCGACCCAGCAATCCGAATATTCGAAACCGCGCCGGAACTCCTCCCGCAGCGGCGCCCCCTCCGGCTCATGCGCGAGATCGACCGCGCGGCTCGGCGGCAGTTGTTTGCGGCCGCCGAGATGATCGTAGAGGAACAGGCCGGTGCGCACCAGCCAGGCGGGCCGCTGCTCCGGCGAATGCGGCAGCACGAAGCGCATCGGCCAGATGATGTGCGGCGCCGAGGCCAGCAGCACTTCGCGCTCGATCAGCGCCTCGCGCACCAGGCGGAACTCGTAATATTCGAGATAGCGCAGCCCGCCATGGATCAGCTTGCCCGAACGCGAGGACGTGCCCTCGGCGAAATCGTCCTTCTCGCACAACAGCACTTTGAGACCGCGGCCCGCGGCATCGCGCGCGATTCCCGCGCCATTGATGCCACCGCCGATCACGGCGACATCGACGTCGCCATGATCCCGGCCGATGCGTGAAACCGTCGCATTCATCGCTTGCTGCTGCGCTTCTTCTCGGGCTTGCGGCGCTCGGCGGCCGCGCGCGCCTTCGTTGCCGACTTCGCGGGCTTGGTCGGCTTCGCCTTGAGCTCCTGCAGGCCGTAGGTCGAGAATCCGCGCGCCGTCTCGGCGATCTCCGCCTCGCCCAGGATGTGCGGCTGGCCGAGCGCCAGCGAGAGATAATACTGCTTGGCGATGGTCTCGAGCTCGACCGCGAGCCACATCGCCTTGTCGAGATTGGCACCGACCGCGATCATGCCGTGATTGGCGAGCAGGCAGCCATTACGCCCTTCCAGCGCCTCCAACGCGAGTTCGGACAATTCAGCCGTGCCGAAACGCGCATAGCCGGCGCAGCGTATATCCATACCGCCGAACGCCGCCATCATGTAGTGGCAGGCCGGGATCGACTTGCGGGCGATGGCGAGCACGGTGGCATAGGTCGAATGGGTGTGCACGACGCTGCCGACATCGGGGCGGCCGCGCATGATGTCCAGATGGAAGCGCCATTCGGTCGAAGGCTTCAGCGGCCCATCCCAGGACCCGTACTCACCTTCGAGCGGCATCGAGGCGATCATCTCGGGCTTCATCGAATCATAGGGCGTCGCCGACGGCGTGATCAGCATCCTGTCCTTGTAGCGGGCCGAGATGTTGCCCGACGTGCCCTGGTTCAAACCCGACGCATTCATCCATCGGCACTTGGCGATGATGTTCTCGCGGATCTGTCGTTCCTCGCGGTTCATGTCGAAAGCCTTTCGTCGTCAGCAGGGATTGAGCGGTGGCTCGCCGGCGAGATAGCGGCGAACCTCTTCGGCCGCCTGGTCGGCGGCAAAGGTGACGGTGCGCACGGAGGCGCCGGCGATGTGCGGCGTCAGCGTGACGTTCGGCAGCTGCAACAGCGGCCAATCCGGCGGCACCGGCTCGACCGCGAACGTGTCGAGCATGGCGCCGGCGAGCCGCTGCGAGCTGAGCGCCTCGTAGAGCGCCTGATAGTCGACCAGCGGGCCGCGGGCCGTGTTGATCAGGATCGCGCCCGGCTTGATCCGCGCCATCGCCTCGCGATCGATGAAGCCGGCGGTCTCGGCGGTGACGCGGGCATGCAGGCTGATGACATCGGCGCGCGCCAGGAGATCGGCGAGCGCCACATGCTCGACGCCGTCATTGCGATCCTGCGCGCTGAGCTGGACGTAGGGATCCGTGACCAGGATCTTGCAGCCGAACGGCTTCAACAGCTTCACCACGCGGGTACCGATCGCGCCGTAACCGACGATGCCCACCGTCATTTCACCGAGCTCGCGTCCGGTGCGGTCGGCGCGGTAGAGATCCCCGCGCCACTCGCCGCCGCGCATCGATTCATGGCCGCTGCGGATCAGCCGGGTCTCGGCGAGCATCGCACCGATGGTGAATTCAGCGACCGCGCTGGCATTGCGGCCGGGCGTGTTGACGACGAGCACGCCGTGATCGCGCGCCGCCTGCATGTCGACATTGACCGGACCGCCGCGCGACACCGCAACGAACTTCAGGCTCGGCAGCCGCTGCAGCATCGCGCGCGAAATCGGTGCCAGATGCGTGACCAGCAGCGGTGCCGTGCCGATGAAGTCGGCCAGTTCGTCCGGATCGCCCATGAACTCCTTCAGGCCGTCGAGCTTGGATCCGGCATAGCCGTGCTCCATCGGCTCGTCCGGCCAGGGCTGTTCGAGCATGCGGATATCGACGCCGCCGCACAGAGCGGTGATGCGCTCGGCGAACACCGAGGGCAGCATGAAACGATCGCCGATAATGGCGATGGAAGGAGACGCGGCGCTAGACATGATTTGCACCTGCGCGCTGTGCGGCGAGCTGCTTCCAGACCGGACGTGCCGCCAGGCGGGCCTCGACATAGGTCGGGAACATCTGCTCGTAGCGCGCCGCAAGCGCAGCGTCCGGCGCCTGCGCCACATCCAAATACGGTCTCACCCAGTCCTCCGCGCAGTCCATCATATTGCTGTAAATGTTGGTGGCCACCGCTGCGATCATCGCCGCGCCCGAGGCTCCCGCCTCCTCGCGACGGCAGACCCGAACCGTGCTGCCGAGCGCAGCACCGAGGATGGTGCCGAGCGCCCGGCTTCGGGCTGCCCCGCCGGTCAGGCGGATCTCCGCCGGCAAAGATCCCATCGCCGCGTAGCAGTCGCGGGCGGCGAAGGCCAACCCCTCCATCACGGCGCGCATCAGGTCCCAATAGCCGTGTCGGGTACGCAGCCCGATCAGCTGCGCGGCAGCCTCGTGCGACACGAATGGTCCGCGCTCGCCGGCATCGGAGATGAAAGGATGATAGAGCAGCTCGCCGGCCCTCGCGTCGAGCACGCGCTCGTCGAGCCGCCTGATCAGATCGTTGCGCGAGCGCGCGATTCCCTCCATGGCGAGCACGCCGCGCGCGACATCGAGCAGCCAGTCGATGTTCAAGGTCGCGGCCATGGTCGACTGCATCTGCGCATAATGGCCCGGCACCGGGAATGGCATCGTATAGCCGGTCGCCTCCGGATTCAGCCTGACCGCATCCGCGCCGTTCACCAGCCGCATATGCATGCCGGTCGAGCCGATGATGGTGCAGCCGACATCGGGGCTGGGGTCATAGAGGCCGCCGCCGAGCGCGTTGCAGATGACGTCGACATAGCCGAGCGCCACCGGCACGCCTTCCGGTAACTCCGTCTCCGCGGCGGCCGTGGCCGCCAAGGGGTGCGTTGCCGCCGCACCATCGACCACGGCCGGAAACAGCCGCGCGGCCGCGGAGATGCCGATAAGGCTTGCAGCTTCGTCGTCGAAGCAGCGCGTGCGGAAGTCGCCGCAGGAGAACGTCGCTTCCGAGGGATCGGTGGCGCGTTGTCCGGTGAGCTTGAAGTAGAGCCAGTCCTTGCAGTGGAACACCGTGCTGGCGCGCGCCAGCATCTGCGCATCATGCGCCTGGAGCCAGGCGAGTTGCGGCCCCTGCTGACACGCACTGAGACCGGATCCGGTGCGGCGATAGAGCGCGGCGTTGCGCTCGCTTGCGCGGAAGGATTCGACGAAAGCTCCGGCCCGCGAATCCAGCCACAGCAATGCGGGCGCCACCGGGCGGCCATCGGCATCGATCAGCCAGGTGCCATCGCCCTGCCCCGTCACGGCGATCGCCGAGACGCGCCGGGCGAGGTCCGGGACCGCCTGCGCCAGGCCACGCAGCGCCGCCACCGTGTCGGCCCAGGTCCGCTGCATATCCTGCTCGACCCGGCCGCCCGGCGCCGTCGTGTAACTGTTGGGAATGGCGAAGTCGCCGATCTGACGACCATCGCGCGTGAAGGCGACCGCCTTGACCACCGAGGTCCCGGCGTCGATGCCGATGATCACGTCGCGGGTCGTAGCGGACGCCATGATCAGCGCGCCTCCGCATGACGGATGCAGAGACCGTCGGTCCCGAACAGATGCAGATTCTTGGCGTCCAGAGCGCAAGGCACGACGTCGCCCGGCCGGGCCGCGACCCTGCTCGACGTGACGGCCACCAGCAGATGGCCGGCGCACTCACCGGCGACATGCGACTGGTCGCCCAGCCATTGATTGGACACGACGCGCAGGCGCGCCTCGCCGCTGCCGATCGCGATCCGCTGCGGGCGAATGCCGACCTTGATGCGGTCGGCCTGCGCCAGCGCCTGCTGCGCGGCAGGTGCCAGGGTCTGGCTCGGAATATCGAAGGCCATGCCGGACCCGGCCGTCAGACGGAAGCCGGCCTCGGCGCGCCTCACCGTCGTCTCCAGCAGATTCATCGGGGGCTCGCCGATGAAGCTCGCGACGAACAGATTGGCCGGGCGGTTCTTCAGCTCCCGCTCGTTGGCGAATTGCTGCAACACGCCGTCCTCCATGACCGCGATGCGATCGGCCAGCGCGCTGGCCTCGGTCTGGTCATGGGTGACGAAGATCGCGGTCATGCCGCGCTCGGCGAGCAGCCCCTTGATGCGGCCGCGCAGCACGGCGCGCAGCTGCGGCTCCAATTGCCCCATCGGCTCGTCGAGCAGATAGAGATCGGCGTCGCGCACGAGCGCGCGCGCCAGCGACACGCGCTGCTGCTGGCCGCCCGAGAGCGCCCGCGGATGGCTGTCCAGGATGTCCTCGATCTCGACGAGGCGCGCGATATTGTCAACGCGTTGAGCGATCTCGCTGCGCGACAATTGCTGCGCCTTGAGCGCGAAGGCGATGTTCTCGCGCACCGTCAGCGGCGGATACAGCGAATAGCCTTCGAACGCCATCGCCACCCGGCGTTTCGCCGGCGGCAGCTCATGGATCGGCCGCTGCGCCAGCGCAATCGATCCGGAGCTCACGCTTTCGAAGCCGGCGATCATGCGCAGCGTCGAGGTCTTGCCACAGCCCGACGAGCCCAGCAGCGCAACGATCTCGCCCGACCTGATATCCATGTCGAGTGCGCGCACCGCATGGACCGGCGGCTTGCCCCGGGTATGATAGACCTTGTCGACGTTGCGGATCTCGAGCATTCCCATGATTGATCCTCAGGCTGCCTGCCGCCGCGGCGGCAGGCCGATGCGCTCTCCGCTGGCATGATCGAACAACAGCGCCGCCTCGGGTGCGAACTGCACGAACACCTCCTCGTCGGCGCCGGCCTCCAGCGCCTCGGGCGCCATCGCCGCCAGCCATTCGGAGCCGTCGGCAAAGCGCAGCAGCAGCACGGCGCGCTCATGCATCGGCGTGATCGCCACCACCCGCGCCGGGATCGCGCCACCGCTATTCTGACGCGTCACCACGACATCGTCAGGACGGACACCGAGCCAACACCGTTGCCGCGTGTTGGTCTCCCGCTCGTTGCGATCGAGCATGATCTCGGTTCCGGCGATGGCGGCCGTCAGCCGCCCCTGATCGGCCACCGGCGACACCTCGGACAGATTGATGCTGGGATCGCCAAACAGCCGCGCCACCGCGACAGATGCGGGCCGGGCATAGATCTCCTCCGGCCGCGCCACCTGCACCAGCCGGCCGTTGATCAGCACCGCGATGCGATCGGCGATTGCCATCGCCTCGCGGTAATCCTGCGTCACATAGAGCGCCGCCGCTGAGCTGCGGCGCAGCAGGCTCGGCAGTTCCAGTCGCATCTCATAGCGCAGCTTGGCATCGACATTGCGCAAGGGATCATCGAGCAGCAGCACCTCGGGATTGCCGATCAGCGCGCGGGCCAGCGCGGTGCGCTGCTTCTGGCCGTTGGACAATTCGCGCGGCCGGTGGCCGAGCACGTGCTCGATCTTCAACAGCCGGCTCATTGCCGTCACCTTGGCGGCGATGTCGGACGCGCCGGTCGCACGCAAGCCGCTGGCGATGTTGTCGCGCGCGCTCATATGCGGAAACAGCGCAAAATTCTGGAACGCCATGCCGATGCCACGCTGCTCGGGCGGCGCATCGACGATGGAGCGGCCGCCCACCAGGATGTCGCCGTCGTCAGGCTCGAACATTCCCGCGATCATGCGCAGCAGCACGGTCTTGCCGCTGCCGGACGGGCCGAACACCGCGACGATCTCGCCGGGCTCGACGGTCAGCGACACGCCCTTGGCACAGCTGACGGCGCCAAAGGACTTGTCGACGGCTTTGAGTTCGAGACGCGCCATGATGACCTCAACCCTTGACCGCACCGAGTGAGAGACCTTCGACCAGATAACGCTGTGCGTAGAGCGCGAGCAGCAGGGTCGGCGTGACCGACAGCACGATCGCGGCAGCAATCTGGCCGTACTGAATGCCCGAGGCGGTGACGAAAGCGAGCGCACCGACGGTCACCGGCTGCTTGTCGGCCGACGCCAGGATCAGCGCGAACACGAAATTGTTCCAGCAGAAGATGAAGGACAGCAATCCCGCCGCGGCGATCCCCGGTCCCGCCAGGGGGACCGCGATGTGGGTGAAGGCCTCGCGCCAGGAATGACCCGCCAGCCGGTAGGCATGCTCGATGTCGGGGCTGATATCCTCGAAATAGCCGCGCACGATCCACAGGATCAGCGGCAACGCGATCAGCTGATAGACCCAGACGATGCCGAAGTAAGTGTCGTTGAGGCCGAGCTGCTGATAATACAGCGACAGCGGCAGCAGCACCAAAAGCGGCGGCGCGAAGCGGAACGACAGCAGCGTGAAGGCGATGGTCTCGCCGAGCCGGAACTTGAAGCGCGCGAACGCATAGGCGGCGGGCACGCCGAGCAGCAGCGCCAGGATCACCGATGCGCTCGACAGCAGGAAGCTGTTCATCAGGTTGCGCATGAACGAGATCTGCAGATTGCCGGCGGCTGTGCGCAGCTGGCCGGAGATCAGCGCCTCGTAATTGGCGAGCGTCGGCTCGAACAGGATGCGCGGCGGAATGCGCAGGATCTGCTCATTGGTCTGGAACGACATCAGGAGGATCCAGACGATCGGAAACATGAAGAACACGAGCACCAGCGCGAGCGCGATGCCACGGAAGATACGACCAGCCAGACTGGAGTGATCCACGACGTCTCTCCCTTACGCGTGGCCATGGGCGCGCGCGCGCAGCCGCAGCCAGTTCTTGATGAAGATGTTCGACAGGATGTTGGTGATCAGCCACAGGATCATCAACAGCGCCGCCGAGCGCCCGACATTGGTGTATTGGAAGAATTCGAGATAGGCCTGGACCTGGAACACCATCAGCCGGTCGCCGGGGCCGCCTTGCGTCATCGCATAGACGATGTCGAATTGCTGGATCGAGTCGAGCAGCCGGAACAGCGACGCGGTGATGATGTAGGGCGCGAGCATCGGCAGCGTGATGCGGAAGAACACGAAGCTCGCCGGCACGCCGTCCAGCGCCGCCGCTTCGAACGGCTGCCGCGGCAGCGAGCGCAGGCCGGCCAGCAGCAGGATCATGATGAACGGCGTGTAGACCCAGACGTCGACCAGAACGACCGTGAACAGCGCGGTCGACGGGTCGGACGCCCATTTGAAATCATGCACGCCGAGCAGGCCGACCAGATAGGACAGGATGCCAAAGCTCGGATTGGTCATCAGCTTCCACATCAAGGCGGCGATGGCCGGCGCCGTCATCAGCGGCAGCAGCAGCATGATCGAGACGGCATTGTGAAAGCGCGTCGGCCGACGCAGCAAAAGCGCGATGCCAAGGCCGAGCAGCAGCTCGGCGACAACCGTCACGGCGGTATAGACCAGCGAGATGCGCAGCGTATTCCAGAACGCCGGATCGGACAGGAAGTCGATGTAATTGTCGACGCCGATGAAGCCGCGCAGATACGGCAGATTGAGCCGGTAGCGCTGCAGCGAGTAGATCGCGGCGGTCACGAACGGCACCAGAATGGCGATACAGACCAGCAGCGCCGGCAGGCTCAACAGATAGGGCAGCAGGCGCCCGCGCCGTCGTTTGGGGCGGCGTGGCACCGCATCGGTCTGCACAAGTTCGGCCATGCTCATGACAGGTGTGATCACATCGTCGCAGGAAGATGGGCCGGTCCGGGCACTTGTGGGGAGCGCCCGGACCAGCAGGTGGTCATGGAAGGAACGGCAGCGGCCTCAACCGAGGCCGGCCTGCTTCAGCTGGCGGTTGATGCTCTCGGCGAGCTTGTCGAGACCTTCATCGACACTGACCTCCTTGGCCACCATCTTCTGCAGCGAGGCCGCCCACTCCGTGGTGAGATCGAAGAACAGCGGCTGCGCCGTGAAGTAGATCTTGGCCCCCGGTGCCGAGAGGTCATGCTGCTCGAGATAGCCCGGATAGGATTTGGCGATGCGGTCGCGGAATTCGCTGTCCTTCCACACCGAGGTGCGGACGGGATTGACGAAGTCCATCTTGCGTGCGCCGAACAGGCCGTGCTCGGTCGAAGCCGCCCACTGCATGAACAGCCAGGCCGCATCCTTCTGCTTGGAGAAGCTCGACATCGCCAGCGACCAGATCCAGACGTTGGGCGTCGGCGCCTTGGCGGCCGGATTGGCCGCGAACGGCGCATAGCCGAGATTGCCGCGCTCCTTGTTCTCGCCGCCGTTCATGAAGTAGCCGAGGATGTCGGCATCGAAGATCATGCCGGAGGCGCCGGCGCCGAGATCGGTGCCGACCTGGTACCAGGTGTAGGTCGACCAATTCTTCGGGCCCGATCCCTGGATCATCTTGACCCATTTGTCGTGGAACTCCTTCGAGGCCTTGGTGTTCATCGCGGCCTTGAGCTTGCCGCCCTCCATCACGAAGTCCTTCTGCCCGAAATTGGCATAGGCGGACAGGAAGCCAGGATGGATGGTGGCCCAAGACCGCGAGCCGCGCACGCCGACGCCATAGGGCCCACCGGCATCCTTGGTGATCTTGGCAGCGACCTCGAGCATCTCATCGAGATTGCCCGGCGGCTTCACGCCGACCTTGTTGAAGATGTTGCGGTTATACGTGACGTTATTGAGCTCGTAGCCCCACGGGATGCACCATTGCTTGGCCTTGCCCGAGCCAAGCTCGGAGCCGGCGACACCGTCCCACGCGGTCGACGAGCGCAGGCCGGGCAGCACATCATCCCAGGCGAACGCCGGATTGGTCTTGGCGGGATCCTTGATGTAGGTGTTGAGGTCCTCGATCCAGCCGGCCGGACCATAGGTCCAGGTCATGTAGGCGCCGGTCATGAAGGCGTCGTACTGATCGGACTTCGACGACAGCGCCGCCGTGACCTTGTCGAAATAGACATCCTCCGGGAAGATGTCGTAGGTGATGTTCATGCCTGTGAGGCTCTTGAAAGCCTCGATATTTCCGATCATCGCATCGACATAAGGATGCTTGTTCAGGAGCAGCTTGACGGTCTTGCCGCTCTGCGCCTTCCAATTGAAGTCCGCCGCCAGGGCCTTCGACATCGTGGAGGCAAAGGCAGCATTGGCTGCGGCGCCGGCGATGCCGAGCTTGGCGGCGCCGTCGAGCAGGTCACGCCGGCTGATGCGCTTGCCGGCATAGGATGCAAACAGGTTCTTCTCGCGATCGTACATGATACCCTCCCATCGTTTGGTTGTTAGCGTTACCTACCCTTCCGACTCTTCTTCTTGGATTGGCCGGATGTTTTCTCCGGCTTGTCGGTAGCGAGTGCCTGAGCGGTCGTCTCGTCGATGATCAGACCGTTCAGAAAGCCGCTGCGCAGCACGGCGCGCAGGGCTGTGATTTTCGCCTCGCCGCCGCCAATGGCGACGATGCGGTGTTTCCTGAGATCTTCCGCCGACATCGAGGTGGCGCGCGCCGACAGATCGAGATCGAGCAGCTCGCCCTCGGCGTTGAAGAAATGCCCGAGCAGATCGGCGCAGGCGCCGGCACGCTTCAACTCCACGACCTCGTCGGGCTTGATCATGCCGCTCGACACCAGGAAGCCGTCGGCGTGAATCTGGCCGATGCCGACGAACAGCAATGACGCGCGTCGCGCCAGCGCGAACACGTCGGCGATGCCGAACTGCTGCATCAGCACGGCACGGTCCGCCACCGAATTGGCGAACACCGGCACTGGCAACAGATAGGCCTCGGCCCCGGTGCGCTCCGCCAGACGATGGATGACATCGAACGGATTGGCGGCGAATTTTCGCGTCAGGCCTCCCAGCAGCGACACGAACTGAACGTCGCGGGCCGGCGTCTGCGGCAGTTGCGCCACCACGGCGGCAAGCGTGCGGCCGTGACCGACGCCGATGATCTTGTCGTCGCCACGCTCCAGCACCTGACGCAGGAAGCTCGCGCCCTCCAAGGCAAGCGCCTTCAGCGGCAGATCTCCCTCGCCGAGATCAGGTGCGACGCGGCAGAAGGCCAGCCCGTAACGTTCGGCGAGCGCGTTTTCAAGCGCCACGCATTCGGCGACCGGCCCCTCGACGAAGACGCGGATCATGCCTTCGCGGCTGGCCCGCGCAATCAGACGATGCGCCTTGGTGCTCTGGATGTTGAGACGATCGGCGACTTCGGACTGCGTCAGCCCGGCGGCGAAATAGAGCCACGCCGCGCGGGTGGCGAGCGAAGCCTCGCCATCCACCATCGGAACTCTATCGGAAGCTGTCGTCACGCCGGATTGCCTACTTGCAAATTTCTTCACACCTTGCAAAAAATTGCAGACGTCGATCCGGCCGTCAATCCCCCAAACGTGCTGCAGCGCAACGGAAGCTGACGCGCCGGCCAACGAAAAAAACGTAATCGCGCAAACCGTGATGAGGTCGCATGACGGAGCTATTTGTCGGCATCGATGTGGGCACCAGCGGCGTGCGCGCCTGCGCTGTCGATGCGCGCGGCGACATTCAGGGCGCGGCAGCGATGGCGCTCGCCGCGCCCCGCCAAAGCGGCAATGCGCTGGATCAGGACCCTGAGCTGTGGTGGCAGGCTGCGACCGCCGCGATCAGCAAGCTCGGCGAGATCATCGATCTCGGCGCGGTCGCCCGCATCGCGATCGACGGCACCTCCGGCACGCTGCTGCTGATCGATGCGGACGGACGCCCCCGCTCGCCCGGATTGATGTACAATGATGCGCGCGCGACCCACGAAGCCAAACGCATTGCCGCTGTCGCACCGCCCGAGAGCGGCGCGCATGGCGCGAGCAGCGCGCTCGCCAAGCTCCTGCATCTTATGGCCTCGACCAGCGGCGCGCGTCACGCCGTGCATCAGGCCGATTGGATCGCGGGGAGATTGGCCGGCCGCCACGGCGTCAGCGACGAGAACAACGCGCTCAAGCTCGGCTACGATCCGGTCCGGCGCTGTTGGCCGCAATGGCTCGACCAGCTCGGCATTCCGCCCGACCTGCTGCCGACCATTCTGGTGCCGGGCACGCCCTTTGCCGAGATCGATCCGGCGGTCGCGCGCCGGCTCGGCCTGTCCTCTTCAGCGCGGATCGTCGCCGGCACCACCGACGGCGTCGCCGCGTTCATCGCCACGGGCGCCGAGACGCCAGGCGACGCCGTGACCTCGTTGGGCACCACGCTCGTCGTCAAGCTGGTGGCGACGCAGCCGATCTTCGCCGCCGATCAGGGCGTCTACTCGCACCGGCTGGGCGACAAATGGCTCGCGGGCGGCGCGTCGAATTCCGGCGGTGCCGCGCTGCTGGCGCATTTCTCCACCGAGGACATGGACCGCATGACGCCGCTGCTGCGCCCGGACGATCCGACCGGACTCGACTACTATCCCCTGCCCAAACCAGGCGAGCGCTTCCCGATCGCCGATCCCGCGCTGGCGCCACGGATCGCGCCGCGGCCGGCGGAGGACCATCGCTTCTTCCAGGCGCTGCTCGAAGGCATCGCAGGGGTCGAAGCGCTGGCCTATCGTCGCCTCGAAGCGCTCGGCGCGCCGACGCTGCGGCGCGTGATCAGCATCGGCGGCGGCGCCAGGAATGCGGCCTGGGCGACGATCCGCGCGCGCATCATCGGCGTGCCCGTCAGCATCGCCACGCACACCGAAGCGAGCTACGGCACGGCTCTGCTGGCGCTGCAGGGGCCACCGCGATGATGGCGGCCTGCGAGATCAGCGGCCTGTCCGCCATCGCCGACCGGTTCGATCACGTCCTGCTCGACCAATGGGGCACGCTGCATGACGGACGGACGGTGTTTCCGGTCGCACTCGATTGCCTCGCCCGGCTGAGGGAGGCCGGCAAACGCGTTCTCGTGCTGTCGAACTCCGGCAAGCGCGCCAGCCAGAATGCCGAGCGGCTCGCCAGGCTCGGCGTGCCGCGCTCCGCCTATGACGGCATTCTCACCTCGGGCGAGGTGACCTGGAACGGCTTACGCGAGCGGAACCGCGCGCCGTTCACCGATTGCGGTCGCGCCTGTTTCCTGATCACCCGCGGCGGCGACCGTTCTCTGACCGAAGGGCTGGATCTCGTGATCGTCAGCGACCTGCGCGAGGCCGACTTCATCCTGCTCGGCGGCCTCGACGACGAGGTCACTGAGCCCGACCTGTGGCGCGACCAATTCACGCACGCAGCGGCGCGGCGCGTCCCGATGATCTGCGCCAATCCCGACCTGATGATGTTTGGCGCAACTGGCCTGGTGCCCGCGCCCGGCACGCTGGCGCGCGCCTATGAATGGCTGGGCGGCAGGGTGTCGTTCGTCGGCAAGCCGCATGGACCGATCTTTGCGGCGGCGCTGGCGCAACTCGGCGATCCGGATCCGCATCGCGTACTGATGATCGGTGACTCGCTCGACCACGACGTCGCCGGCGGTCGCGCCCAGGGCCTGCAGACATTGCTGCTCAGCGACGGCGTACATCGCACCACGCTGGCCGGCGCGCCGGATCTCGCCGCCGCGACCCGCCGGCTGGCCGGCGCGCCGCAGCGGATGCCGACCTGGACCATGCAGCATCTTGTTTGGTGAGAGGAGACCGATCGATGCGCGAGCCCGGTGATTTGATGGCGTTACGCGAGATGTCGGCACGCGTCGGCCGCGACATGTCGATGGTGCAAGGCGCCGGCGGCAATTCTTCGCTCAAGGACGGCGATCTGCTCTGGGTGAAGGCGTCGGGGACATGGCTGTCCGACGCCGCCGAGAAGGACATTTTCGTGCCGGTGCTGCTGCCGGCCGCGCTTGAAGCGCTCGCGCGTGACGACGAGCGCATTCCGCTGGCCGCGCCCGGCAACTTACGCGCCTCAATCGAGACGTCGCTGCATGCGCTGATGCCGCACCGGGTGGTGCTGCACGTGCATTCCGTCAACACGATCGCCTGGGCGGTGCGGCGCGACGCAAGCGACGCCTTCGCCACGCGGCTCGCAGGGCTGGCCTGGCGACATCTCGATTATCATCATCCCGGCCTGCCGCTGGCGCGCGCCGTCGGCGAGATCGTGACGCAGGACCGCATCGACGTTCTCGTGCTCGGCAATCATGGCCTGGTGGTCGGCGCCGAGAGCTGCGACGCCGCCTTGGCACTGGCGCGCGACGTCGAAGCGCGGCTGGCGCTCCCTGTCCGCGCGGCGCCCGCCCCCGACGAAGCCGCGCTGCGACGGCTCTGCGCCGGCACGGATTATCGCCTGCCGCTGGATGCGGGCTGCCATTGCATCGCGACCGATCCGTTCAATCGGGCGGTTGCCAGCGGCGGCTCGCTTTATCCGGATCACGTGGTGTTTCTCGGCCCGGGGCTGCCGACGGTAGACGGCGCCGACGCCCTCGCTGCGCTGCTCACACGCGCGGAGGCGAACCGCCTGCCGGCGCCGGTCGCCGCGCTCGCGCCGGGCCTCGGCGCGATCATTCGTCGCGATGCCAGCCCGGGCGCCGAGGCCATGCTGAGCTGCCTCGCCCTCGTCACCAGCCGCCTGCCGCGCGACGCGGATATCGTTTATCTCGCGGCGGAACACGAGCAGGCGTTGCTGAACTGGGACGCCGAACGCTATCGCCAGCAATTGACCGCCAGCCGTCTGTAACAACGCAGCGCATGACGCCCTTGGGTCATGCGTGAGACTGGCCGTCGGCACTGTCCTGAAACAATGGCAGCCGGACGATGATGCGCGCGCCGCGCGGCGCATCGGCGATCTCGATGCTGCCGCCATGCGCCTCTACCAGGGTTCGCACAACCGCGAGCCCCAGACCCGCGCCGCCCGTGCTGCGATTGCGCGACATGTCCATGCGCGTGAACGGCTCCAGCATGGCATTGCGCTTGTCGGGCGGAATGCCGGGGCCCTGGTCATCGACGATCAGAACGGCGTGCGCCGCCTCGGTCCGCAGCGCGACATCGGCGACCCGCCCATATTTCAGTGCATTGTCGATGAGGTTGGCGATGATCCGGCGCAGCGCCAGGCGGTCGCCGAGCAGCAAGAGCTCGCCGGACTCCCCTGCCCGATCGAGCCGCACCGGCGCGTGCTGGTTGCGGCGATCGTCGATTTCGGCGCGCACCACCTCGTCGAAGGCGATGAGCTCCTGTGGCAGTTCGCCGGCGCCGGCGCGGCTCGCCACCAGCGCATCGTCGAGCAGCCGGATCATGTCGGAGATATCGACCACGGCGCGCTGCCGCTCGGCGTCGTCCGGAATCTGGTCGACGCGCAGCCGCAAACGGGTCGCGAAGGTACGGACGTCATGCGCGATGCCGCCGACCAGCGCCATGCGCGCCTGGATCAGCTCGGCGAGCCGGTCCTGCAGCCGGCCGAACGCCGTCACGACGGCCCGAACCTCCGGCGCGTTGCGACGGATGTCGGGCAATGGCACCCGCGCTCCGGCCGGATCAACCCGGTCGACCGCGGCGGCGAGGCGCACCAGTGGCCGCGTCTCGCGCTGCATGATCACGAGCGCCAACAGCGCCACCACGGTGCCGAACAGGCCGGCGCCGAAGCCGATCGGCAGGCCCTGCTGCGTCACCACCAGCGAGGCGCGGGAGTCGACCTGCAGGATCTCGCCGTCATTCAGGGCGATGCGAAACTCCATTGCGTTGTGCGGCGCGCGCGCCAGTCGCGGCCACCAGCGACTGTCCGGCTCCGACACCGGGCCGATCGCCCATCGCCGCGACCCGAGCGCATCGGCATAGGCTTCGCGCAATCCTGGTTTCAGTGTGAGCTGTGTCGGATCGGCCTGTGGCAACCGCGCCGCTGCCGCTTCATCGATGAGCCGGACTTCAAAGCGGTCGGACGATGTGGCGGCGATGATCCGCCCGCGCTCCCGGGGCGGCGTGCTCTCCATCAGCTCGACGAGCGCGGCCAGCCGCGCCGGCGGCGGCGCTGCGCCTTCGAGGTCTGCGGTCCGGCTGCGGTAGAACCGTGCCAGCGTGCCGATCCAGATCACCAGCAGACCGATGATCACGATCAAACCGATGCGCATGGCGAGCGACAGGCGCATCATCCGGCGACGGGCCTCACGATGGCCGTGAACAGATAGCCACCATTGCGGACCGTGGTGATCAGGCTGGTCCCGGGGCTTGCCGCCTCAAGCTTGCGTCGCAACCGCGAGATCAGCATGTCCACGGTACGGTCGAACGGCTCGGCGGAGCGGCCGCGGGTGAAATCAAGGATCTGGTCGCGGCTGAGCACGCGGCGGGGCCGCTGCACGAAGCAGGCGAGCAGGTCGAACTCCGCAGAGGTCAGCTGGATCGGCGCATCGCCGCCGCTCACGGTCTCGATGCTGCGCGCATCGACGTCGAGCACGAACCGGTCGAAGGCGAAGCGCTGGCTCGCCTCACGCCGCGGACTTGCCTGCGCCCGCCGCAGCAGCGCGCGGACGCGGGCGAGCAGCTCGCGCGGTCCGAACGGTTTCACCATGTAGTCATCGGCGCCGAGCTCCAGCCCGACCACCCGATCGATCTCGTCGCTTTTCGCCGACAGCATCAGGATCGGAATGTCGTCGCTCTGACGCAGGCGGCGGCAGATCGACAGCCCGTCCTCGCCCGGCAGCATCAGGTCGAGAATGATCAGATCGGGCCGCAGCCGCCGCAGCACGGCGTCCATGGCCGCGGCATTCTCGGCGACCTCGATCTCGAAGCCTTCCCGACGCATGAAATCGCGCACGAGCCGGCAGATCTCCGGATCGTCCTCCACCATCAGAAGCGTGGCCGAGGGGATGCTCATCCCCCTGATGGATGCGCAAAATTCGCCGTTTGGCAATAAGCCGGCGCCTGCTGTTACATTCCGTTACGCGATGACATCAGCCGTGCATCACGCCACGACATTCGCGCGGCACCTTCTGTTGCGCAGGACACGAATGCCTGCAGCATCGACCTCGGGAGAGTGACGTGAAGAGACTGATCGCGACCTTATTGTTTGTCGCCGCCGCTGCGGCAGCGACCGCCAGCGACGCCAGCGCCTGGACACGCAGCGGTGCGGTCACGGGCCTGCGGGGCACCACCAGCTTCGGCGGTTCCGGCAGTTGCTCCGGCGGCACCTGCGCCTGGCAGGGCGGCGGCACCGGCCCGGCCGGCAACAGCTGGTCGCGCTCGGGATCGGCCAGCTGCAGCGCTGGCAGTTGTACGCGGCAGGGCCAGGGCACCGGCCCGCGCGGCCATTCCTACAGCTACAGCCGTACCGTCAGCCGCTGAGCCGGCCGCGACCTGAGCTCGGTGACGACGGCGGGGTGGACTGATCGCCCGTTTCTGGCGTGGTGTGCCCGCCGTCGCGTCACGCCGGTGACAATCGTTCCGCAGGAGACATGCCGATGAGACCGCACGGCCTGTTGATGTTTGCTGTCATCGCCATGCTGGCGTCGGCCCCAGCCCTTGCCGTCGACCGCGACATGGTCATCGACACTACCGATGGCCCGCGTCATGCGCTGGTGATACCGGCCGGCAGCGGGCCGCGCCCCACCGTGATCGTGCTGCATGGCGCGCTCGGCTCCGGGGCCGGCACCGCGCGCACGGCCGGCTTTGCCGAAGCCGCCGCGCGCCGGAACTTTACCGCCGTGTTTCCTGATGGCCTGGATCGGCAGTGGAATGACGGCCGCATGGATGGGCACAACGGGCCCGATGATATCGGCTTCATCCGCGCGCTGGTTCGCCGTCTCGTGGCGGACGGCGTCGCCGATCCCCACCGCGTGTATCTGGCCGGCATCTCCAATGGCGGCATGATGAGCTTCGCGCTGGCCTGCAAGGCGCCGGAGCTGTTCGCCGGCATCGGCACCATCATCGCCAACATGCCGGCCGGCGTCGAACCCTGCACCGCCAGGCCGATGCCCGTGGTGATGATCAACGGCACGGCGGATCCGATGGTGCCCTATCGCGGCGGCGAAGTCGGGCTGCGCGGCGGCCGCGGCCTGGTGTGGAGCGCGGAGACGACGGCGGCGTTCTTCGCCCGGCGCGACAGCTGCGACGCCCAGCGCATGGTCGCGTTGCCGCATCGCGATGATACGAACGGCACGTCGGTCACGCAGATCAGCTGGCAAAACTGCAAGGTGACCGGCGGCGTATCGCTCTATCGCGTCGAAGGCGGCGGTCATGCCCTGCCCGGCCGACGCGCGCTGGCGCCACGCCTGCTCGGCCCCAGCAATTTCGACATCGACAGTGCAGAGATCATTCTGACGGCATTCGATCACGACGGAGCCTTGTAATTCGCTCCGGGCGCAGCAACTCCGCGTCGAGCGGTCAGGCCGGCAGGGTCGGAGTCGTGTTCGGCGCGAGCGGCAGCTCGGCCTCGCTGGTCTCCGGCAGTTTCTCCCCGCGAATGCCGAGCTGCGCGCCGATCCACAGCGCATGCGCGGTGTGATCGGCAAGCGGGTGCGTCGTGTTCGGGTGCACCAGCACGCTCAGGCGTCCATGGTTGAGCATCAGCCAGGGCACCAGGGTTGCAAACAGCTCGACGGCGAAGGCGACCTGATACATCGCGCGCTCATGAGGGCCGACCAGCGCGTCGTGCCAGCGGCCGAGCGTGACGGCGAAGCGTTCGCCGATCCAGTTGCGCAGCTGCTCGGCGTCCGCGCGGGTCTCTTGATCGTAATAGATGTGGGCATGGAAGCTGGCGATGCTCTTCAGATCGTGCGGCATAGGCTCTCCTCTGTCCTCCGGATATTCCGCCGCGCCTGTCACCATCGCGGCGTTCTGTCTCGCCGCATCTGCGTGCTGGCCGAGATCCCCAAGCATGTCACGGCGCCGGCTCCCGGGCATGCAGGGTGGTACCCCGATGCAGATCACCCCGCGAAGGTGACTTGTCCGGACCGGGATCACGTGGTCATCTGGTTGCGCTCGCTTCGAGGTTGCGATCGCCATGACCGTATCCCCGCCCCATGATGAGCAGATGCGGCCGGAGCGCGTGATCACGCGGCTGGTCGATCGCGTGTTCGGCTACGACTTCTTCCTGTCATACAGCCGGTCCGACGGAATGCATCTGCCGCAGCGGCTGAAGGAGCGGCTCGAGCATGCCGGCTTCCGCGTCTTTCTCGATCAGACCGAATATGTGGCCGGCGCCGATCTCAGACGCGAGACCCGGCGGCAAGTGCTCAAGAGCCGCAAGATCGTCGTGATCGGGCGTCCCGGTGCCTTCAGGTCGGAATGGGTCAGGCGCGAGGTTGCGGTGGCGCTGGCGAGCGATGTCGGCCCGGTGATCCTCGATCTCAACGGCGCGCTGGCGGCTGCGCCCGCGGACGCGCCGCTGGCTGCGATGGTGCGTGAGCGCGACTGGCTGCGCCTGCCGGAAACATTGCCGAATGCGGACGGCGAGCCGAGCGATCACATCGTCGCTGAGCTGGTGCGCAGCTTCAACCACACGCGCCAGGAGACGCGCCGGCAGCGCGTGTTCCTGACGGCCGCGCTTGTCCTGTTCGTGATGGCCGCGGTCGCGAGCTGGCAGGCGTGGCAGGCCATTCAGGCCCGGGACATCGCCGAAGCCGAGCAGCGCCGTGCCGAGCGCGCGCTGGATCAGGTCCAGAGCACGGCCAATCGAAGCGTCCAGGCGCTGGCGCTGCGGATCCGGACAACGCGCGAGACCTCGGCGGCCACGCCGCAGATCCAGCCCTGCACGCTCGCCAATCTGCCGGCCTATGACGCGCTCGCCGCGACTGCCCTGAAGGTTGGCGAGGGCGAGGCGGCGCTGAAGCTGCTGGGGAATTGTCTCAGCATGGCCGAAGCGAACATCACCACGGCCGCTGATGGCGCGGCGTGGCAGACAGGCGCGGCGATGCTGCACCAGCGGATCGGAGAGCTCTCGGATGCCGCGGACAAAGAGCGTCATTTTCGCGCGTCCTTGACGCTGTGGCGCGGGCTGGCCGATCGGTCGGCGCCCGCGCGCGAGCCGTTGGCCGCGGCGCTGAACCGGCTCGGAGATGTTCAGCTGACGAGCCGACGCGCCGACACGGCGCTCCCGCTCTATCGCGAAGCGCTGTCGCATCTCGAGGCGCTCGCCGACTCGCAACCGGCGCGGGGCGAGCGGCGGCAACTCGTGTCAGCGACCTATCAGCGCATCGCCGATGCGCTGCTGCAGCTCGGCAATCCCGGCGAAGCCCTGGGCTGGGCCGACAAGGATCTGCAGACCTATGGCGATCTCGCCGGGATTGAGCAGACGGCCCCGGACCGGCAACGCGACGTCGCGTCCAGCCTCGACCGGCGGGCCCAGGCGCTCGATCTGCTGGGGCGGCACGACGAGGCGCTGGCCGTGTTCCAACGCGGCGTCGCTCTGCTCGACCGGGCCATGGCCGCCGCAGGCGCCGAGCCGAGCTGGCAACGCGATGCCGCGGCAATGCGCGAGATGATGGGCAAACTGCTGGGGCGGATGGGCGAATCGGATCGCGCCATCGACCAGTTCTGGCAGGCGCTGCAGCTTCGCGAGCGGCTCGCGACCTCGCAGGAGGATCCGGGCTGGCTGAGCGAGCTGACAGAAGCCTATCGGCGCTCGAGCGAGCTGATGCTGCACATCGACCGGGTCGCGGAGGCGCGTGAAATGGCCGAGCAATATCTGCTCGCGGCCAGCATCAATGCCGATGCGACCAGGGACAAGCTCTCGCGGATGCGGCGGGCATTGGGAACAGTGTGCTGGACGGCGGTCAATGACGGACAGTTCGGACGCGCGCTCTGGGTCGGACAGCGCGCCGTCGAGCTGTCGCCGCAACGCGACTGGGTCAGCCTGAACTATGCCCACGCTTTGATGCTGTCGGGCCAGCCGGATGCGGCACGGACGATCTACCGGGAGCTTGATGCAGCACCGGGTGATGCCGGCGGTCTGCGACGGCAGATGCGCGACGATTTCGCCGTGCTGCGCCGACGCGGCCATGGCCATCCGCTGATGGCCGAGATCGAAGCCACGATGAGGTCGGTCAACGCCGCCCCGAATCAATTGCAGCAGCCATGAAGGAGCGATCGCGATGAAGGTGCGAATTGTCGTCCTGCGCCGCTTGGCCGCGGCGCTCCCACCGCTCCTGCTCGCCTGCGGCCTCGCCCGGGCCGATGACCCGAAGCTCGCGCTCATCGACATGACCGCTGGCGATCTGGCGCGCCAGGGCATCGCAACCCGCGAGCTGCGGATGCGCGCCTTTCCGAATTCCTGCGCTGTCGCGGGCAACGCAAATCTGTCGGTCTCCAACGAGCTGTTGCAGCATTTCCGGTCGCGCGGCTTCTCCCTGGAAAGCCTCTGCCTCGGTCTCAGCTCCCAGGTGCATTACGACCCGGAGACCGGAAAGCAGCTGCCGCTCGCCAATCTGGTCGAGCTCGGGCAACGCGGGCGCGAGACCGTGATTCCCTTGAACCTTCCGGACTGCTTCCGCCATGCCGTGGCGCATCTGGACTGCGATTCGAAATACGACACTTGGGAGTTTGTCCGGCTCGAACCGCGTGATGATCCGCGCTCGTTCGCGCGCAAGTTCGACACGATGGTTCGCCGGCATCTCGAGCGGACCGGCATCAGCGGTGTGTTTCACGTGCCCGATCTCGGACAGGGCATGTTCACGAGTTCATACGAATGGCTGCTCGCATCGCCTGCCCTGCCGCGCGGCTACGGTTACGCGCTGCACGGCTCCGAGGGCGACGATCCCGAAATGGAGACCGTGGACCTCAGCACCTACCGCAAGAAGGCCGATGTCGGCAACTTGTGGAATGAGCAATGATCGACGGACGATGATCGACGGACCGGGAAAGACGCAGCCGGAGCAGCAACGAGGCAGCAAACAACGACGCCACAAACGAAAACGCCGCGCTGAGGTTTCAGCGCGGCGTTGTTGTTGTTGGGGTGTGAAGAGGGGATGTCCTTTGCAGGCCTGGCAGCGACCTACTCTCCCAGGGCTTAAGCCATAGTACCATTGGCGCTGAGGAGTTTAACGGCCGAGTTC